>ENA-OPTA01000469-OPTA01000469.1-human-gut-metagenome-genome-assembly--contig:-NODE-469-length-27828-cov-3.690347_pt1 | contig 27828 bp, 25 predicted proteins | sample MGYA00241813_ERZ501917 | MGnify/ENA primary metagenome ERZ501917 (study PRJEB25962, sample SAMEA2042408) | human gut metagenome | biome: human gut; feature: human-associated habitat; material: faeces...
GATCTGAGCAGAACGATGTCTGCAACCGCGCAGAAAGCCTCTGTGCTATTCTGACCGGTGGCTTGGAAAAGGCAGCGGCTAAGGCCGGTGTACCTGTACAGATTCATCGCCTCGGCAGCATGTTCACCGTTTTCTTCAGCGATAAACCGGTAACTGATTTTGACAGTGCTGCAGCCAGCGATCTGGAAGCATTCAAAATCTACTTCCACTCCATGCTGGAGCAGGGCATTTACCTGCCGCCGTCTCAGTTTGAAACAAACTTTGTTTCCGTTGCTCATAGTCCCGAAGATTTACAAAAGACTATCGACGCAGCAGAAGTTGCCTTCGCTGAGGTTGCCAAATCAAGAAAATAACAGTTAAAGCATTATAAAAAATAAGCGTGCAGGCTTGCACAAGCTGACATTCGTCAGCTGCAACCTGCACGCTTTTAGTTTTAAATTTTAAAATCTCATCTTAGCCACGAATCAGTTTAATAGAAGGTACTGCCGCTCTGACAAATTTCCACAGAAGCACGGAAATACTGCAATCCATAACCGAATGCAAAACGGTACCCGCACCCAAAGTAAAGGACATCGGTCCGATAATCACCTTCGGCATAACCATAGGTACAACCAAGCCTATAGCGCACAGTACACCGGCGAGAACAAGTTGATAAATATTTTTATGTTCCAACACTATTTCCTCCCAATCAAGTATTAGCTAGTGATTATAGCACTATTTGAGATAACTTACAAGTACTATGTAAAAATGATTTTTTTAATACTATGTTATTCACTTCTCCCGGTGGATTTATCCCGATAATTTTCCACTTATCCCCAGTTTTTCACAAAAGTTATCCACAATGTGCATAACTTTTGTGGATTGGTGGATAAAAGCTGTGCATACCCTTTATAAAAATCTGCCTATCCATAAACTCTTCCGTCTTCTGCTTATTATTCTGCTAACCAAACCTTCTCGATTTGACTTATTATCCATAATAGCATATAATTTAAGTAGGTTTACAGATAATTACCGAGTTTAACTCAAAGGTGGAGAATCAATGAAAATATCAACAAAAGGACGCTATGCCCTGCGCATGATGCTGGATCTGGCTGAGCATCAGCAGGACGGCTTCGTTGCCCTCAAGGACATTGCGGCAAGACAAAATATTTCCAAAAAATATCTGGAGCAGATTGTTCCTATTCTGAATAAATCCAACTTCCTGCAGGCCAACCGTGGCTTTCAGGGCGGTTACCGTCTGGTAAACGCACCGCGTGAGTATACTGTCGGCAGCATTCTGCGCCTGACAGAAGGCAACCTTACACCGGTAGCCTGTCTGGACTTTAACCCTGTAGGCTGCGAGCGCCGCAACGAATGCATTACCTTACCGCTGTGGCAGGGACTGAACAAGGTTATTGCGGATTACCTGGATAACATCACTCTGCAGGATATTCTTGACAATTACAAAGCGCGCAGCATTGATAATTATTCCATTTGATGCCAACCGCCGGTTTCATAAAGCCGGCGGTTTTTTCCTCTCCAAATAAAAGAAAGCAGTCCGCGCGGACTGCTTTCTTTTGGTTAGGAAATGGGATGTGATATGTATTTTATCTGCTTATTCAGCAAATAACGGAGTGGAGAGATAACGCTCGCCGGTATCAGGCAACAACGCTACGATAACCTTGCCCTTGTTTTCCGGACGTTTTGCCAGCACCGTTGCCGCATATACGGCAGCACCGGAGGAAATACCTACCAGCACGCCTTCCTTATGGGCAATAGCGCGACCAGTTCTAAAGGCATCCTCGTTTTCAACAGCAATAATTTCATCATAAACCTTGGTATCCAGGGTATCCGGCACAAAGCCTGCGCCAATGCCCTGAATTTTATGCGGACCGGCAACGCCCTTAGAAAGCACTGGGGAACCAGCAGGCTCTACAGCAACAACCTTCACATTGGGATTTTGGGATTTCAGGTATTCGCCTACACCGGAAAGAGTACCGCCGGTACCTACGCCGGCAACAAAGATATCAACCTTGCCTTCGGTATCCTGCCAGATTTCCGGACCAGTAGATGCTCTGTGGGTTGCAGGGTTAGCGGGATTGGTGAACTGGCTGGGAATAAAGCTGTTTGGAGTGCTTTCCGCCAGCTCCTGAGCTTTTGCAATAGCACCTTTCATGCCCTTAGCGCCGTCAGTCAGTACCAGCTGTGCGCCATAAGCCTTCAGCAGATTACGACGTTCAACGCTCATGGTTTCAGGCATAGTCAAAATAATTTTGTAGCCGCGGGCAGCAGCTACGGATGCCAGACCGATACCGGTATTGCCGCTGGTGGGTTCAATAATAGTAGCCCCCGGCTTAAGAACACCCTTAGCCTCTGCATCATCAATCATTGCTTTAGCAATTCTATCTTTGACGCTGCCGGCGGGATTGAAATATTCCAGCTTGCCCAGAATCTTTGCTTCCAGCTTGTTTTCAGCTTCGTAGTTTTTCAGCTCCAGCAGCGGAGTGCCGCCAATCAAATCAGTAATGCTAGTATAAATTGCCATAATAAATCGCTCCTTTGTCTTCATCTAATCAGTAAATTATCGTTGTATAGTTTTCCACTCTTATATTAACAGGTAACCAGAGTCAACATCGTGTATCAAAATGCAAGCTTTTCATTAGTATAATCCCTCATTTTCTCTGTTTTGTAATCTCTAGTAATCATAGTTGATTTATAGGTATTATTATACTGATTTTTTTTGGCCTGTCAACAAAAAGAATTAAAATTTTCTTCGCTTGACAAAAAAGCAGTCGTACTGTACCATATGAAACATATTAAGACAGTAGGAATTGAATTTTACTCAAAATACGCCGCAAAAAGATGATGACTCTGTAAATCTCACGTCGGTAAGCGTATAATATAAAAGTAAAAGCAGGATTTCCGCTATTGAAGGAGAATGTTTTACTATTATGAAGCAATTTATCTATGCAGATAATGCAGCTACAACTAAAATGAGTGACGTTGCCGTCAAGGCAATGCTGCCCTATCTTCAGGAAATATATGCCAATGCTTCCAGCGTGCACCTTTTAGGTCAGCGCAGTGCAGCAGCTTTGTTTAGCGCACGGCAGCAGGTGGCACAGGTACTTAACTGTGCGCCGAAGGAAGTTTTCTTTACCTCCGGCGGCAGCGAAGCCGATAACCAGGCGCTTATCAGCGCCGCAGCTATTGGCAAAAAGCAGGGCAAATGCCATATCGTCAGCACTGCTATGGAGCATCACGCTATTTTGCATACGCTTGAAGCGTTGGAAGCACAAGGCTTTACAGTGACGCTGCTGCGTCCGCAGGCTGACGGCATCGTCACCGCTACGCAGGTAGCAGAAGCTATTACAGATACCACCTGTCTTGTTTCCGTCATGTACGCCAACAACGAAACAGGTGCCATCCAGCCTATACGTGAAATCGGAGCGCTCTGCCGCAAGCACGGTGTACTTTTCCATACCGACGCTGTGCAGGCCGCAGGCCATCTTGCTATCGACGTACAACGCGATAACATCGATATGCTTTCGCTTTCCGCACACAAATTCCATGGGCCGAAGGGCATCGGCCTTTTATTCGCCAAGAGCAATATTCAGCTTACAAGTCTTATCCGCGGCGGCGGTCAGGAGCGCGGCAAGCGTGCCGGTACCGAAAATCTTCCCGGCATCATCGGACTTGCCGCAGCGCTTAAAGATGCACAGGAAAATATGCAGCAAAATACTGCTTATATCACCGGTCTGCGCGATGCTCTGCGCAACGGTTTAGATAAAATTGACGGTGCCGGTTTCAACGGCAGCCGTGAGCATTGCCTGCCCGGTACTGTCAACTACAGCTTTCAGAGAGTAAACGGTGAAGCGCTGCTTTCACTGCTTTCCAACGAAGGTATCTGCTGCTCGTCCGGCTCTGCCTGCTCCGCAGGCTCGCTAGAGCCCAGTCATGTACTTCTCGCCCTCGGCCTGAGCCACGAAATGGCTCAAAGCGCCCTGCGCTTTTCGCTGTGCGAATACAATACAATTGACGAAGTCCAAACAATTATAACTAAGGTTACAGAAGCGGTAAACCGCTTACGGAGGTAAAATTATGCTGTCAACAGCTGCCAATTTAATAAATAAGCTCGCCTGTGAGCACAATCTGAGCGACGCAGAGCTGTTGACGCTGATAACAAGCACCGAACCTGACATCAACAAGCTACTCGCCTGCGAAGCGGATAAACTCCGCCGTCAATATTACGGCGACAAAGTCTATATCCGCGGACTGATTGAATTCACCAATTACTGCAAAAACAACTGCTACTACTGCGGTATCCGCGCCGGCAACAGCCTCGCGGAACGCTACCGTCTGACACAGGAAGAAATTCTGGCCTGTTGCGCCGAAGGCTATAGGCTCGGCTTCCGCACCTTCGTGCTGCAGGGTGGCGAGGATGCGTATTATACGGATGACAAAATCTGCGCCATCGTCAGCGCTATCCGCAAGCAGCATCCAGGCTGCGCCATTACACTGTCCATCGGCGAAAAAAGCCGTGCCAGCTATCAGGCATACTTCGATGCAGGCGCCAACCGTTATCTGCTGCGCCACGAAACAGCGGATGCGGAGCATTACGCCAAGCTGCATCCAGACTGCATGAGCCTGGAAAACCGCAAGCGCTGCCTGTTTAACCTCAAGGAAATCGGTTATCAGGTTGGCTCCGGCTTTATGGTAGGTTCCCCCTGGCAGACGCCGCAAAACCTTGTCAGCGACCTGCGCTTTCTGCAGAAGCTGCAGCCTGATATGATAGGCATAGGTCCTTACATTACGCATGAACACACACCATTTAAGGATATGGCAAGCGGTACTTTAGAGCAGACGTTGCGCCTGCTGTCTATCCTGCGACTGCTCTTCCCTTACGCGCTGCTGCCTTCGACAACAGCGCTCGGCACCATCCATCCCCAAGGACGCGAGCTGGGGCTGCAGGCTGGTGGCAACGTCGTGATGCCTAACCTTTCTCCGATAGGAGTACGCAAAAAATACGAGCTGTACGCCAACAAAATCTGCACCGGCGAGGAGGCAGCCCAATGCCGTGGCTGTCTGGAGGCACGCGTAAAAACGGCAGGCTATAACATAGTAACCGACAGAGGCGATGTACGCCGCACTTTAGATAAACCAGAAGGAGAAAAATTATGAACAAGAAAGCACTAATCGCTATGAGCGGCGGCGTTGATTCCAGCGTTTCCGCATTGATGATGCTGGAGCAGGGCTACGAATGCACCGGCGTAACCATGAAGCTTTTTGCCAACGAGGATATCGGTGTTTCCAAAGCCAACAGCTGCTGCTCCATTGATGATGTAGCAGATGCCCGCAGCGTAGCAACCAGCCTTGGCATGCCTTACTACGTTTTCAACTTTGCCGACCGCTTTGAACGCGACGTTATCGACCGTTTTGTTGACGCTTACGTTAACGGCAGAACACCTAACCCCTGCATTGACTGCAACCGCTATCTGAAATTCGACCAGCTCTTCGTACGCGCACAGGAGCTTGGCTGTGATTACGTTGTCACCGGCCACTATGCGCAAATCAGCTATGATGAAGCCAAAGGCCGCTATCTGCTGCGCAAGGCAGTTGATCCTTTGAAGGATCAGAGCTATGTGCTTTATTCGCTCACACAGGAGCAGCTGGCACACGCTATGTTCCCACTCGGCGGCCTGCATAAGACACAGGTACGCGAAATTGCCGAAAAGCATGGCTTCGTCAACGCTCAAAAGCATGACAGTCAGGATATCTGCTTTATCCAGACCGGCACCTACGCTGATTTTATCGAAGCACGCCTGGGCAGAAAATTTAAGCCCGGCAACTTTGTAGACGAAGCAGGCAACGTGCTTGGCAGGCACAAGGGCATTATCCATTACACCGTAGGCCAGCGCAAAGGCCTTGGTCTGGCACTGCCGCAGCCTATGTACGTTAAAGAGATTGACACCCAGAACAACGCTGTTATCCTCACACCAAACGAGGGACTGTTCACAAAAAACGTTACAGCCAAGAATATCAACCTCATCGACTGCGACGCTATCACCGAACCGCGTCGCGTGAAAGCTCGCATCCGTTACCATCAGCAGGAGCAGTGGGCAACCGTTACCCAGCCTGACGCAGATACCCTGCAGCTTGTTTTTGACGAGCCTCAGCGCGCCATCACTAAAGGCCAGTCCGTTGTCATGTATGACGGCGACGTAGTTGTCGGCGGCGGCACAATTGTATAATACCCTGCAAATTAAAAGCATCAGTTGCTACAATAATTATAGCAACTGATGCTCTTTTATTATACTCGTTCTGAATGAGTAATAATTTTACCAGTTGTCAGCAAAACCTTTTTAAGCATGATTAATATTTTCTTTATATATACATTGTTAACACTGACTCTATATGATAGAATATAAACAGGCAGATATAAAGCGAAACAATATTTTTATACCGCTCTAAAATAAGTTTGCCAGAAGTAAGGAGGAATAATATGAAATCATTAAAAGGCACCAAAACCGAAAAGAACCTGTTGGAGGCATTTGCTGGCGAATCCATGGCACGCAACAAATACACCTGGTTTGGTATTGTAGCCCGCAAAGCAGGCTATGATCAAATCGCTGAATTATTTGAGAAAACCGCTAATAATGAAAAAGCTCACGCTTATATGTGGTTCAAGGAATTAGACCAGTTAGGCGATACTGCAGCTAACCTTTTAGCAGCAGCTGAAGGCGAAAACCATGAATGGACCGATATGTATGTAAAAATGGCACAAGAAGCTGAGGAAGAAGGTTTCCCTGAAATCGCAGCAAAAATGCGCGGTGTTGCAGCTATCGAAAAACGTCATGAAGAACGCTATCGTAAACTCTTACAAAACATCGAAGAAATGAAGGTTTTCAGCAAAGACAGCGGCCTGACCATTTGGGAATGCCGCAACTGTGGTCATATTGTAGTCGGCCCCAGCGCTCCGGAAGTTTGCCCTGTCTGCGCTCATCCGCAAGGTTTCTTTGAAGTACATATGGATAACTTCTAAGCTTATACATTTCCCCAAATGCATAAGAGAAAGTAGAAAAGTGTAGCGTAAAATTTACGTTGCACTTTTTCTTTATTTCCGTTTCAAAACCAATACGCAAATGAAACGCAAATTTTTACGTTTCATTTCTGTTGCAACGAAAAAGAGCCGTGCCTTCGCACGACTCTTTTTTATTGCTTATTCAGCTTATCTTACCAATGATACTTTTCGCCTCGGCTGATTTTAAAAGCACGGTAAATCTGTTCAATCAGCAATAAACGTATCATCTGATGCGTAAAGGTCATTTTAGAAAAGCTCAGCGCCAAATCGGCACGCTTACGCAGCGCATCAGTATAACCAAAGGCACCGCCAATCACAAAGGTGATATGGCTGTTGCCGGCAAGCGCCAGCTCATCCAGCTTTGCCGCCAAATCCGGGCTGCTCAGCTGCTTGCCGATGACATCCAGCAAAATCACATAGGAATTTGCCGGGATAATTGCCAGCAGGCGTTGCGTTTCACGCTCCAGCACCTGCTGCTTTTCTGCGGGGGAAGGATTGTCAGGCATACGCTCTTCGTTAATCGCCAGCGTTTCCAGCTTGCAGAAGGGCGTCAGCCTTTTGCTAAACTCCTCTATCCCCGCAGTAAGATATTTTTCCTTAATTTTGCCTACACAGGCTATTGTTATCTTCAATTGCCGTAATCCTTCGGAACCTCTTCCAATACCACAGTTCTGCTTTCTCTCTGACCGTTACGCATAATAGTTACTTCGGCTCTGTCGCCTACCTTGCATTTAGACAGAGCAGTGCGCAGGTCAAGCGCAGTCTTTACCTTGTTGCCGTTAAAGCTCAGGAGAATATCGCCGGGGCGGATATCAGCCTTCGCTGCCGGACTGCCGGGAACAACCTTAACGAGGAAGATACCGCCGTGCAGGTTAATTTCAAAGCCATAGCGGTTAGCAATTTCCTGATCCATCAGCGAAGCACCCAGATACGGTCTTGCAACACGGCCGCGCTCTGCCAGCTCCTGCAGAATCGGTTTAGCTGTATTGATAGGAATAGCAAAGCCAATGCCTTCAACACCGCTTACAGCAACCTTAGCACTGTTAATGCCTACTACCTCGCCGTCAGCATTTACCAAAGCACCGCCACTGTTACCGGGGTTGATTGCCGCATCAGTCTGAATCAGGTTGAACTTACGCTCGCCTACTTCAATGCTACGGTTCAATGCACTGATAACGCCTGCGGTTACACTGCCGCGAAATTCCAGTCCCAGCGGGTTGCCGATAGCAATTGCCGGTTCTCCGACCTGCAGTGTATCGCTGTCACCAAAGGTGGCAACGGTAAGGTTATCCGCATCAATTTTTACTACAGCCAAATCGGTTACAGCATCGGCACCCAGTACCTTGCCTTTAACGGTACGTCCGTCAGGCAGGCTGACGATGATTTCCGATGCACCCTCAACTACGTGGTTGTTGGTTGCAATATAGCCGTCCTTGTCATAAATAACGCCGCTGCCTGTACCACGCTCCATCAGCTGCGTGCGGTTGAAGAAGTCGCGCACATAAGCCTTGTTGGTGATACCTACGACAGCAGGACCAACCTTCTTGGCGGCAGCTACAATCGGTGTATTGCGTGCCGCACTCAGCTGTTGCTCAGTCTTGGCAGCAGGCTTTTCATGTACTGCGGCGGAGGTTTTATTGTCGCCGCAGCCGGCAACAAGAATTGCCGCACCCAAAAGGCCACAGACAAAAATATTAGCTGATTTTTTCCAGATACTCTTGTTCATCTGTATCCACTCCTTATTTTAAATCTAAGACTGCCAGCAGCGGACTGTCTGCTACTACCCTGTTCTGGGCAGCCACAAAAAGCTCTGTTTCCTGCAGGCGGTTATTATCATGTAAAATATTCTGCACCGTATCCTGCGCCAGCTGCGGCAGGTTATTGTGCTCACTCAGATGCGCCAGCACGATATGCTCCGGCAGACGTTCAAGCTCCGTCAGAAAATGTCCGGCGGTATCATTGGATAAATGTCCCAGCGTACTTAAAATACGCTGCTTCAGATGACGCGGATAGGGACCGTTTTTCAGCATTTCCACATCATGATTGGCTTCGAGCACCAAAGCACTGCTGCCGGCAACCGCCTCACGGATGGTATCAGTCACAAAACCCGCATCCGTAAGATATGTGCACTTAGAGCCGTTGCTGCGGCTCGTAAAGGTATATCCGTGCGGGTCAACTGCATCATGCGGAATACTGAAGCTTTGCACCTCCAGATCACCGCAAAGCAGACGGTTATTGTCAATAAGACGGCAATTCTGGCGCACCAGACTGCTGTCCTTGGCTAATATTGCACGCCAGGTAAGCGCACTGCTATATACAGGCACCTGATAATTTTTTAAAAAGGTTGCCAGCCCGCGGACATGGTCGACATGCTCATGTGTAATAAACACGCCGTCCAGCTCGTTTACGCTGACGCCTATTTCCTTCATTCTCGTTGTCAACGCTCTGCAACTGATACCTATATCAACCAAAAAGCGTTGCTTTGCTGTGCTTATCAAAGCAGCATTCCCCTTGCTGCCGCTAGCCAGCATGACTATCTGAAAGTCGTTTAGCACCAAGCCTTCACTCCTATCAATATAACATCTTTATTATAGCAAATTCATAAACTGCTATTGTGGCATTTTCGTAAAAATAAGTCTACAAAATTCTGACATAATTACCCAATATATAAAGAAAAGTGTACCAATCAGCTAGAGAATCGGTACACTTCTTTATAGTTTAATGCATCGTGGAGCACTTCGGACACAGACCAAAGAAATAGAACTGACGGCGGCTGATAGTATAACCGCTCTGCTTCTCTACATCCTGTGTCAGCTGCAGCTTAACGCCGTCATCCATCAGCGCATCGTCTACTGCCCCGCATTTCAAGCAGCGCAAATGATAATGCTCACTGACATCGGCATCATAACGGAAGCTGTCCTCTCCTGTATTCAGAATCTGGATAACATTGATATCATGCAGAATCTCTACAGTTTTATACACTGTAGCAAAGCTCATAGCAGGAAACTTCGGCTGCAGCTTATTAAACAGCATCTCTGCATTCGGATGCCATGTTTCATCAGCCAAGGCTTCATAAACAGCAAGTCTTTGAGGGGTGACCTTATAGCCACGCTCGCGCAACAGGTTGGTTAATTCCTGACTTGTAAGCATATTCATCACTCCATTGCCAACAGAATCGGATACAGCGGTTGTCCACCGTAAAAGGTTTCAACCTCCCATTCATCATTCAGCTCTTTCACTTCAGCTGCCAGCTTTTCAGCCTGCTCTTCGGTTACATCGGTACCATAATATAAGCTGATCAGTTCATAATCCCCATCTGTCAGCATCTTCTGCAGCACTTCCTCCATGCTGCTGCCGTTGCAAACAATTTTATCATTTAAGATACCAAGATAATCGCCCTCATGGATAGCAATACCGTTTACTACGCTGTCGCGTACAGCTACGGTAATGCTGCCACTGGCTGTTTCCTTGGCTTCCTTGGTCATAATAACAGTGTTTTCATCCATGCTGCGTGTTGCATCAAAATGCAGCAGTGCGGACAAACCCTGTGCCATATTGGTAGTAGGAACATAGGCCACCTTGGAATTACCCAGCAGCTTACGCACCTGCTCAGCCGCCAAAACAATATTCTTATTGTTCGGCAGAATAATGTACTGCTCGCAGGTACCGTTTTCAATAGCATTGACAAACTCTTCTACCGGAGGATTCATGCTCTGACCGCCGCTGATAATCTCGGCAGCGCCCATTTCATGCATAACTTTGGCAATGCCGTCGCCGGCTGCAACAGTAAGCACACCCACGCCATGCTTTACCGGTTGAATATCCTCGGCAGTAAAGAGACGGTTTTCGTGCTGGTCACGCATATTTTCTATTTTGATATCATGCAGAGTTCCCCATGTCTGCGCCATGTTGAGCGCATCACCGGGATGCTTGGTATGGATATGCACTTTTACAATATCCTCTACCACTGCCACAATCATGGAATTGCCCATGCCCTCCAAGGCCTTGCTGACAGTCTGCTTATCAACATTAGCCTCCTTGACGATAAATTCGGTGCAATAAGGATATTCCAAATCAAGCGGCTCGCCCTTTTGAATCTGTACCTTGGCACGCGGTGTAACAGGCAGCACTTCGCAATCCTGACCGCGCAGGCCTGCCAGACAGCCCTCGAAAAAGACAATCAGGCCTTGGCCGCCGGCATCAACAACACCGGCTGCCTTCAATGCAGGCAACAGCTCCGGAGTTCTTGCAAGCTCTTCCTTGCCGCTGCGAATAGCCTCCAGCAGTACTTCCTCCAGGCTTACATTACCGCGAACAGCATTATAAGCACCCTTGGCCATACCACGGGCTACCGTCAGAATAGTGCCTTCTACCGGTTTGGATACACTGCGGTAAGCATATAAAATACCAAACTGAAAAGCCTTGCCTATTTCTGTATTGTTCAGCGTCTTTTTACCGGCAACACCCTTGCCGATACCACGCAGCATCTGCGACAAAATTACGCCGGAATTGCCGCGTGCGCCCATAATAGCGCTGCGGGCAGCTGCGGCACCGATTTCGCCGGCCTCGGCCTCATCGCTCATTGCGCTGATAGCCTTCGCCACGGACGCCATAGTATGCATCATATTAGTACCGGTATCACCATCCGGTACCGGAAATACATTTAAATCATTAATAGCTTCAAAATTTTTTTCAAAGCTATGGTAAGCACCCAGCAGCATATCCTTCAGCTGCTTGCCGGTAATTACCTTGCTGTTATTCATCTAAACCCCACACCTTTCCTTTCAGGCTTTGCGACGGACAAATACGCCGATAGCACCAGGTCCGAGATGAGCAGCCAAAACGGTACCGATACCTGTAAGCATAGTCGGTACATTCGGGAACAATCCCTGCAACTGCTGTTTCAAATCCTCTGCATCTGCCAAAGCCTCTGCATGAGCGACGAAAATTGCTTCAATGGGTGCCTTTTCAGCAGCCATCTCAACCATGCGCTTCATAACCTTTTTACGGGTACGGCATTTGTCTGCAACTTCCAGTCTGCCCTCTTTATCTAAGTGCACAATAGGGCGAATACCAAAAATACTTCCTATCAAAGCGCCAACTGCGCCAATGCGTCCACCCTTTTGCAAATAGTCTAATGTATTTACACTGAAAAATGTTTCTGTACGCGCAACCATCTCACGCGCCATTTTTTCGGCCTCATCGATATCCATGCCTTCAGCTGTATGCTTCAGTACTTCCATCGCAATACCGCTGATAGGGCAGGCAGCCGTCTTGCTGTCGATTACACGGATATCCGCGCCCTTTATATCATCCATTACCTGACGCGCAGCAACACAGGCGGTCTGGTAGGTACCGCTGAGCACGCTGTCTACTGTCAGCATAATAACTTTTTTGCCTTCCTGAGCAAGCTTGGTGAAAAGCTCCACTACCACACCGATAGGCGGCTGAGAAGTAATCGGCAGTTTGCCGGTTGTGTCTACCATACCGAACAATTCTGCCAGGGAACGGTCACCGTCCTGCCATTCCAAATCTCCATGACGGATAATCAAACGCAGAATGTGACAACGGGGATCATCTTTCAAAGCTGTTTCGTCTGCTGCCGAAAGACTATCTACGACAACATGTATTTCATCGTGCATATAAGCCTCCTGTTAATTATGAATATTCTCTATATAAGTTATATCCGTTCTTCTCCCATATTATATTATATTATATTGTACCATATTCTGAAAACTATTGCTACATTGACTATGGCTAACTGACAATATTTCCAAAATTAAATACTAAATTTCTAAAAATGGCAAAAAAAAAAGCCCTTACGAAGAAGGGCCAAATGAGGGGCTGTTTTGATGCTCTTAGTATACCATCTTTGTATACAAAATGCAAGAGTTTTTTGTAAATTTTTTTACGTTAGCTGACTAAATTGTCCACGAACCTCAGGCAAGTCTTCTGATTCGTGGACAATTACATTATTGATTATCATAGCCCGCAGTATCAAACCTGCGGCCGCTTACAGCTTATTTGAAGTCTGAGCCCAGCATAATTACGCCATCGCAGTCTGCAGCACCGTCACGGCTGATACGCATCTGATGCGCAAAGGGAACATTGGAAAGACGATTGACAACAGCACCGTTATTAGTTGTAGAAACAACAACAGTATTGGCAATTATTTCGCCGCTGCCGCCGCTGATAACCTCAAAGCCGGCATTGCGCAAGCGTGCGGCAGCCTCCGCGCCTGCTGTCTTGCTGCCGCTGCAGTTAACAAGACGTACAACTCCGCGGCTGTCGGAGGAAGCTTCTTGGGAAGCAGTATTTTTACCTGCATCCTTGTCTTTATCAGCCTGCTTCTTCTTTTCTTCCTTCGCTTTTTCTTCTTTCTTAGCCTTCAGTTCCTTTTCTTCCTTGACAGCTTCCTTGTTTTCCTCGCTGTCATCACCCTTTTCTACCTTTTCCACAGCGTTATTGTATTCCTTCTCCATCAGCTCAGCTGCAGATTTATAGTGTTCCGTCATGGTTGCACCCTGCATCTTGACCATCAGCTCACGCAGGTCGGTAATATCCGGTAGCCAATAGCTGATACCGTCGATATACTTCGGAGTACCAGGAACCATCGCCATAGACAGGCCCTTTTCCTTAACCATGGAATGCAGCGCTCTGCCCAAATCTATCATATCACCAAGAGGCATATCAGTCTTCACCATAGAGGTCAGTTGCTTAGCCAGGCCGGGGATATGCAGCAGCATATCAGCAGAGGTAATCTTGTCGTAAACTGCCATCAGGAAATGCTGTTGGCGTCGGATACGGCCGATATCGCCCTCTTCATCACGGAAGCGTACATATTGGATGGCTGTTTTGCCGTCCAGATGCTGACGGCCCTTTTTCAGGTCAACGGTAAAGCCGTCCCAGGTATCATGATAATACATATCCTTTTCAACATCGATATCAATACCGCCGATAGCATCAACAAGACCGGTAAAGCCTTTAAAATCAACCATTACGTAATTGTTGATTTTGATACCCAGCAGCTCTTCTACAGTTTTCTGTGTCAGCTCACGTCCGCCGTAAGCGTAGGCATGGTTAATCTTATCCCAGCCGTGACCGTCAATGCGTACGCGTGTATCACGCGGTACCGAAAGCAGGGAAGCGCTTTTGTTGCTGCTGTCGAACATTACGACAAAAAGCGTATCACTGCGGCCCACATCATCAGAGCGTTCGTCAACGCCCAGAACAACGATATTTTTTTTCAGATTCAGCCTGTCTGTCGGCGCAAGATTATCCAATCCCGTTTCCGGAAAGAAATAACCGAAGGCAATATAGCCTACTACACAGATAGCCGTTACAATTATTAAAATTTTTGTCTGGAGAATGCTTTTCATCCTTATATAACCTCTCAATCAATTTCTTCTGCCAGATATTCCGTCAGCTCCTTGCGGCTGCGGTACAGGAAAGCATACAGCATGCGTGCGGTCAGGCCCCAGATAACCTTATCCTCATACAGGTAAAAATACACATAATAGGACTTGTTCATGCGCCAGCCACGCTTGCGCTGCGGCACCAGGTCAAACGGAAAATCATCACCGGGATGGTCTGCCAGCTGTACAGAGCCACGCCTTGGCTTTTGCTCCAAAAGCACCTTTAGGGGTACAGTAAAGATGCGCTCTACCTCGCTTTTACTGTACGTAATCTTGCTGATATCATCAATCAGACCAACAAAGGGGTGGATAATCGGTCCGTTATGCGTCACCAGACAATCCAGTTCACCGCAGATGGTGATATTCTCCGGCTTCAGGCCAAGCTCCTCGCAGGTTTCGCGCACTGCGGTATTGCGGAAGCTGTTATCCTCACATTCGTACTTGCCGCCGGGGAAGCACACCTCACCTGGCTGACTGCGCAGCGTATGTGCCCTTTCCTCAAACAGCACACTGATGCCTTCGGGAGTACGCACTAAGGGCAGCAGCACAGCAGCATCCCACAAGCGGTCCAGCTTATCAATGCCAGGAGCACGGCGATGCAGACGTTCAAACAATACATACTGTAATTTTTCCATCTCATTCATAATAACACCTTATTTTAACACCTTTGCCTGCAAAATTAAATAGTATTTATAAATTTCTGCGCAGCAAAAGTTTTTTCCTGCCAACAAATGTAACTAAGCTGTAAAATCCAGGTAACAATCCTTGAAAACTGCACTTTAAACATTATGTTTCTGCATAAAAGGAAAGCGCCAGCCGCTAATGCAACTGACGCCAAGGGAAAGACAGATTTAATTAGTACAGAGGAGCTTCAGCTTCTGCATGCTTTTTTTCGCTCTTGTCAACCAGCAGAGTTACAGCAGCATCGCCGGTGATGTTAACAGAGGTACGCGGCATATCCAGGATACGGTCGATACCTGCGATAAGAGCAGAGCCTTCCAGCGGCAGACCAAGGCTGGTCAGAATCATGGTCAACATGATGAAGCCTGCGCCCGGAACACCTGCAGTACCGATAGAAGCCAAAGTACCGGTAACGATAATGGTCATGTATTGGGAAGCAGTAAGGTCAATGCCGTACAGTTGAGCAATGAACAGTGCGCATACACCCTGATAAGCAGCAGTACCATCCATGTTGATGGTTGCGCCCAACGGCAGAACAAAGCTGGAAACTTCTTTAGAAGCGCCCATTTTTTGAGCACAGCTCATGGTCAGCGGCAGAGTACCACCGGAGGAGCAGGAGCTGAAAGCCATCAGGGACGCCGGAGCAATACCCTTAATGAATTGGATGAAGCCCATGCCTGCAAGGAATTTGATCATAGAGCCATAAACGAGAACTGCATGCAGAAGGCAAGCCAGATATACAGCAATAACAACCTTCAGCAGCGGCAGCAGTACGGAAGGACCGTTAGATGCAACTACCGGAGTAATCAAACCGAAAACACCAATCGGAGCAACAGCCATGATCATGCCTACGATTTTGTAGGAAACCTCAGCCAGACCATCGATGGTGTGCTTCAGAGCGTTAGCTTTTTCACCGACAACAGTAATACCGGTGCCAACGAAGAGAGAGAAAACGATGATTTGCAGCATGTTGGCTTTAACCATAGCTTCCAACGGGTTAGTCGGGAAAATGTCAATGATAACCTTGGAAATAGGCGGTGCAGCCTTAGCAGCAACCTTAGCGGTATCAACAGCCATATGCAGACCAACGCCCGGTTGCATGATAGTACCGATTGCCAAACCGATAACGATAGCAAAAGCAGTGGTTACCAGATAGTACGCTACGGTTTTTACACCGATACGGCCTACCTTTTTGATATCACCAAGGCTGGTGACACCAATTACCAGGCTGGAGAATACCAGCGGTACGATAACCATTTTGATCATGTTCATGAAAATTGTTCCCAGAGGACCAATCCAGGTCTTGGCGAAGCCGGCGCCTTCAGCACCCAGCTCCAGGCCTGCAATAATACCAAGTGCAAGGCCGATTAAAATTTTTGTAGATAAGTTCATTTTTACAACCCCCAGATATTTAAGTAAAAAAACTGTTAAGATAATTATAGCAACTTATCATGGAAAAGTCCGATTGTATACAGTATTATTGGTTTGTATACAATATTATTTACGATTATCCCGTCGAAGCGCATAAAAATACCCCTGCAGCAACGTGCAGGGGCAAAGGCAAATTATCTTATTTAACTAAAAGCTCGTACAGTACTACGGCCAGAGCACCGGGAACACCGAAGAAACCGGCAATCAAAGCCTTGATAACCGTAATCTTCATGGTAAAGCCCGCCAACGAGCCTACCAGATTGATGAACCACAGCAGCAGTGCGCCGCAGATACCATTCCACACCAGCTTAAACGGCATTGACAGCAGCTTTACTACCAGTAAAAGCAGCAGTACGCCGCCAATCATCGGCCCGAAGGCACCAAGCGGTGACAAAATAGCATTAAATTCCATATTAAATAACGCCGGTCCTTTCTACATTGTGCGCCTGTTTTCCAGCGCTTTAGACAAGGTTATTTCGTCAGCATACTCCAAATCGCCGCCCATCGGCAGACCATGAGCAATACGGCTGACGGTTATTCCTACAGGCTTCAGCAGCTGTGCCAGATAGGTAGCAGTCGCTTCACCCTCTACATCCGAGTTGGTCGCAATAATAATTTCACTGACCGATTCCTGCTGCAGGCGCAAGAGAAGCTCTCTGATGCGCAGCTTTTCCGGACCGATACCGTCAAGCGGCGAAAGCACACCGTGCAGCACGTGATACAGTCCGTGATAGCCATGACTACGCTCCATCGCCGCAATATCCTGCGGCTGCTCCACTACACAGATAGTAAAGCTGTCGCGCGAGCTGTCACGGCAAATCTCGCATACATCGCTGTCAGTAAGATTAAAGCAGCGGCTGCAGTAGTGAATCTGCTCCTTGGCACCGCTCAAGGCCGCCGCCAGCTGTTTCACATCCTCCGCAGGCATGTCAATCACATGATAGGCCAGTCGCATAGCTGTTTTTGAGCCTATGCCAGGCAAACGCCTGAGCTGCTCATATAAATTAGCCAGCGGCCTGATCATTCTTGCCATCAGCTTAGAACATGCCAGGCAGCTTCATGCCGCCGGTAACCTTAGCCATTTCTTTTTCGGTAAGCTCGTCAATCTGCTTCATAGCGTCATTGACAGCTGTCAGAATCATATCCTCCAGCATTTCTACATCCTCGGGATCTACAGCGGTCGGATTGATTTTGATGGATTTCAGTTCTTTTTTACCGCTGACAACAACGGTTACGGCACCGCCGCCGACAGACGTTTCTACAGTACGGCTTTTCAGATTCTCCTGCATTTTTGCCATATCAGCCTGCATTTTCTGTACCTTTTTCATCATTGCCTGCATATTACCCATGCCACCTGGAAACATAATTAAATTCCTCCTTGATATTTACATATATTGATATTATATATTTTCAGAAACATAAGCCAAGGCTTCAGAGCCTCAAATTAGGTTTCATTGGTCTGATATATCCGTTACACTGCCGCCTAAGGCATTAAAGGCCTTGCGCAGGTTTTCCGGCAGCTGCGCTGCCTGCAGATTTTGCGTTTCGCTTTCGGGCGATTGCTGCACTTCCTGCTGCTTTACAGGGGGCTGCGGCAGCTTGGCCTTGCCCTCGATAACAGCCTCCAGTCTGATTTCACGTCTTGCCAGACGCAGCAGGACCTCCTCGAAGGCTTTGCGATAATCATCCTTGTTCATCCTGTCCGCAAGGAACGGTGCCTTGAAGGCAACCTGCAGAATGTTGTTGGCAAAGCTGAAGACTCTGCCGTTCTTAGCGCAGGATACCATAGAATTCTTCTTTTCGGCCTTCATAATCTCCAAAGCCTGCTTCCAGAAATCCTCACCGGCTGCAAAATCACCGGCATATTCCTCTGTCTGCTGCACTCTTGCACTTTTAGGCTTAGGAGCGGCGTTCACCGCTGCAGCCAGCGTGTCGGCAGCAGGCTGCGGTTGCGCTTTAACTGCAGGCTTCTTAGCCGGAGCAGCTTTTGCTGCCTGCGCATCTGCGAATGCAGGAGCTTGCTGTGCTGCCGGTGCGGCATATTCCTGTACGATTGGCTGCTGCACTGCCACAGCAGGCGCAGGCTGAGCGTTAACCGGAGCCTGTTGATAAACAGGCATCACACCGCCTGCTAGCTGACGCTCCAGCTGTTCAATTCTTGCCGATAAAGCAGCCAAAGTGCTGCCCTCTACGCGGCACAAATCAAGCAGGCACAACTCTGCCGTAATGCGCGGACGCATAGAACCGCGCAGCTCCTGAATAGCGCTGTGCAGCCTTTCTTCCGCCGCCAGCAGACGGTCACGTCCGAATAACGGTGCCAGCTCAGCCAACGCTTCTTTAGTATCCGTCAGATAAATTTCCTCATAGTCAGGAACTGCCAGATAAAGCACCAATGCCCGCAGATACTCAATAAGCTCTGTAAGCACCTGCTTGACATCCTTACCTTGTTCCAGCAGCAGATTCAGCGTAGCCAGCGCCTGCGGCAGCTGCCTGCGGCCTATTGCTCCCGTCAGCTCGTGCAGCGCTTCACGTCCTACGATGCCCAGTACCTCGCGTACAGTTGCCACCGTAACACGCTTGGCCATGACACCGCACTGGTCTAGCAGGCTAAGCGCATCACGCATGCCGCCCTCAGCCTGAATAGCTATTAAGCGCAGTGCATCTGCATCCGCCTCAATACCGCTTCCTGCCGCTACCATAGCCAGATGCTCCGCAATCTCGTCTACCGTTACCCTGCGGAATTCAAAGCGCTGGCAGCGCGACTGAATCGTTGCAGGCACCTTCTGCGGGTCTGTCGTCGCCAGAATAAATACAGCGTGTGCCGGCGGCTCCTCCAATGTTTTCAGCAAAGCATTGAAAGCTCCGGTAGAAAGCATGTGCACCTCGTCGATAATATAAACCTTGTAACGGCTTTCGGCAGGTGTAAAGGCTACCTGCTCGCGCAGGTCACGGATATTATCTACGCTGGTGTTGGATGCAGCGTCAATTTCAATTACATCCAGAGAGGTTCCCTGTACAATGCGCTGACAGTTGCCGCATTGGCCGCAGGGCTCGGCAGTCGGCCCCTGCTCGCAATTCAGGGCCTTGGCCAGAATACGCGCCATACTGGTCTTACCGGTGCCGCGTGGACCGGAAAACAAATAGGCGTGAGCAATTTTACCGCTTGCCAAAGCATTTTTCAAGGTTGTTTTCACAGCCTTTTGTCCCACAAGAGCGTCAAAATCCTGCGGACGCCACTGGCGGTATAATGCTACATAAGCCATCACTGCACCTCCCCGGAATTTATTACATACATAATTATTATACTCAAAATAGCCTGAAATGTAAATTGAAGTTTTGTAGTCCCAAAAACCGTTGAAATAAATATTTTACTAATACACTAAAGTATTATATAATATCTTCAGCAATTTAAAAAGGGAGGCTACAGTCATGACTATACCCGAAATTGATAAAGATTTCCTGCGCAGGCAGCTGCCGGAATTTTCCTGGCAGACTGCCGACTATCATAACGAGAAAATCGGCAAAATTGCCTACAAGGAGTTTTCCGGTTACTTCGGCAGCTTCGCCCAGCGCGACGGCAAAAGCAATATGCTGCGCCTGCGCTGCAGCGCCGGACGCATCACTGTTGCAAAGCTGGCCTTCATAGCCGAGATAATCCGCAAATATAACATCAGCCGCATTCACTTCACAACCGGGCAGACTATACAGCTGCATGATCTCAGCGCCGAGGCTGCCGCTGAAATTTTGGAGCAATGCCTGGACGCGGATATCATCCCCTTCGGCTGCGGCGGTGACTATCCCGGTAATGTGCTCTGCTCACCCTTAAGTGGTATAGAGCGCGAAGAATATTTTGACGTGCTGCCTTACGCCGAAGCAGCAGCGCAGTATCTCGTCGCTGCCATTCCCGACGGCAAGCTGCCACGCAAATTTAAAACCGGCTTTTCCAATTCCCCGCAAAATCTTACGCACGCTACCATGCGCGATTTAGGCTTCGCCGCCCGTCCCGACGGTCGCTTCGATGTCTACAGCGCCGGCGGTCTGGGACCTGCTCCCTGCATCGGTATAAAAATGGCCGAGGCTGTTGCTCCCGAAAAAATCTTGTATCATATCAAAGCAATGCTCGCCACCTTCCGCGAATGCGGCACCTATACGCAAAGATCCAAATCACGCACCCGTTATCTGCCTGAGCTTTTGGGCGGCGAAGCCGCTTACAAAGCAGCCTACAGCGAACGCCTCCTGCAGGCACTGCAGGAGGGCGGTCTTGATTTGCAGCCTGAGGCAACAAAAATCACCAAGCGCGACTTCAAGCTCATCACTGGCTTCCGCATTACCTCGCAAAAACAGCCCGGTCTTTACGCCGTAAATTATCATCCACAGGCAGGACTGCCCAAAATTGAAAGCTTCCTCGCTCTGGCGGATTATCTGCAGAACGTTAAAGCCGCCGAGCTGCGTCTTGCACCCGACCAAAGCGTCTATATTATCAACCTCACCGCTCCCGAAGCAGCAAAGGTAATGTCGCTCACGCCGGACACTGCCTATAATGCCTTCACAAGCAGCGTGGCCTGCATTGGCTCCACCGTCTGCCAGATGGGCATGGGAGATTCCCAAAGCCTGCTGACAAGCTGCTTCGAAGAAATGGCTACGCAGTACGCCGCCAGTGATGCTCTGCCGCAGATTTATATTTCCGGCTGTCCTTCCAGCTGCGGCACCCACCAAATAGGCGAACTCGGCTTCCGCGGTACAGTTAAGGTCATCAAGGGTACAGCACACCCAGCCTTCACTATGTACATCAACGGCTGCTCACTGCAGGGCAGCGAACGCCTAGGGGAAGAAGCAGGCACACTGCTCGCCGAAGATATCCCCTTCGTGCTTTTGGAAATCGGCAAGCATATCGCCCAAAGCGGTCTGGACTTTGCTGCCTGGCAGGCAGCAAATCCTCAGGCCATCGCTACTATCGTTGCTCCCTATATGAAAAAAATTGAGCTGCTCAGCAAATAAGCGCAGCACAAAAAAATCCGTCGCACATGCGACGGATTTTCTTCGTTTATTTCCCTGTAGGACCGCAAAGACGGGCTTCCCCGCGGCACATGAAAGTATCCGCTTAAGGCTGCTTCCTTCCGGACCTGACCTGGTTCACAGGCTCCCATTGCGCAGGACCCGGCTCTACGATCCTACAGAGAAACAAGCTATATGATTTTATTAAAAAAGCCGCTCAGTGCGGCAGATTTTTAAGTGGCGGAGAGAGAGGGATTCGAACCCTCGGTACGGTTTCCCGTACACACGCTTTCCAGGCGTGCACCTTCAACCACTCGGTCATCTCTCCAAGGTTGAAAACTTTAAACTATTTTCAATTTGCCAGCACAACACGTACCCGCAGTCAACATAACTGCAAGTAGTATTATACTGGCATTTTTAATGAAAGTCAAGCGTTTTTTGTAAAAAATTTTATAAAATCATCAAAAAAATTCTTCTGCGGCAGTTTAGGAGAAGGTATCCTCCTCATCACTGTCTTCAGCCGGCAGCAGCATTACCGCACAATCAGAATTCAGAACCACGTTTTCCGAGGTGCTGCCCAAGTCATCACCGTTAGTCATATCGGCACCGGTTTTAGTCATCATAATCAGACTGACATTGTCACGCTCACAGATAGCGGCAATTTTTCTGGAGGCTACGCCATGTGCAATGCGGTAATCGGCTTCAATACCGAAAATTTTCATTTCGTCTACCAGCTCTTGCAAAAACATCTTGGCACTGCCGTATTTTTCCTTGTAATCATGTTTATTTCTGCTATGCTCAACAACATGCACAAACAACACCTTGCCTACATATTCACGCAAGCTACGGATAACGTTCAGCGCTTCTAAGGATTTACGGGAAAAATCGGTCGGTATCAGCACAGTATCCAGCAGATTTTCTGTAACCTCATCTTCCTCATCCTTATTAATCAGCAGGGGGATCATTGTAGCCCGTGCCAGCTCATAGGTAGTGCTGCCCATCAGCGCACGCTTCAAAAAGCCCTTGCGGTGAGATGCTACCAGCATCAGGTCAGCGTCGTTTTCTTCCGCCAGCCTGCTTAAGGTTTCGCAGGGCTCGCCTGCCGGGGTTACAATGGAAATTTCTTCATAGCCTGCCTGCTCTATATCATTTTTATACCCATCCAATCGGCTGCGCGCTTTTTTAAAGCTGCTACCGTCAGGGTCGGCATCATCGTCATCATCAAAGACGTGAGCCAAAACCACTTCCGTTTCCGTATCGGGGCATAAGCAAAACAGACACTCGGTCAATTTATCAGCCTGCGGGGACAGATCTGTGGCCAACAGGACCTTGGTGAATGTACTCATCTAATTGCTCCTTTAAAAAATATGTAATATATGGATAGTTCGCCATGAATCCCGAAATTCCTGCCTGAGTAAAAAACAGCTTTCCTAAAAATACTGCCACAGCAAAAACAAAAAGCAAAGCCATAAAATGACTTTGCTTTTTGTTTCAGGCACGCGCCTTTTTCAGGAGTCTTGCCAGCTCCATAACATTTTCCAGAGTTATATCGCTGCTGTTATCAGCTTCCTTTTCCCCTTCGATATCCACAAAAAAAGAACTGATAGGACATTCCAAAATCTGATGCAGCTTAATCAGATTTGGTATTGTCAAACCCGCGCGTCCGTTTTCGATATTGCTTAAATGCGTCTGAGTTACCCCCAACTCCTTCGCCAATTCTGTCTGAGATACCTTAGCGGAAATGCGCTGCATTTTTACACGCTTGCCTATCAGGCGATTGTATTCCTCTGTCATATTCATCATCATCCTCCCCTTTTCATAATATATATTCATTATTCCTAATTAAATTTATATAGACAGCATTATAACATATACGTATTTTACAAGCAATAGTTTTTTAATTTTCCGCAATTTATTTAACTCTGCCTCTATCAAGTTGGCAACATTTATAATGTAGGCGAGGAATATTGTAAATAAAAAAAGCGACGTACTCTTGCATATAAGAGTACGTCGGACGCTATATTAAAATTATTCAGCAGTGCTCAAAAAGAATCAGGCACGGATAAGCTTGCCCGGATTCAGGATATTATTCGGGTCCATAGCGCGTTTAATAGTCTTCATGATAGACATTTCTACCGGGTCGCAATAAGCTGCCAGTGCGTCAATCTTTTTCGCACCGATGCCATGCTCGCCGGAAAGGCGCCCGCCCAGGCTATAAACATATGCGTAGCAGATTTTGTGGAACTCTGCGAGCTGTTTTTCCCATTCTTCGTCGGTCATATCCATCTTCAGGCAGTTGAAATGCAGGTTACCGTCACCTGCGTGAGCCAGGCACATGCATTCGAAATCAAATTGCTTGGAAACCTCCATCAGGTGGTTCAGGCAGACAGCGATTTTGTCGATAGGTACAACAAGGTCATCAGAGGTGGAAACCTTGCTCAAAGCCTTGGAGCCTTCCAGACAGCTGCGGCGTACCTTCCATACACGCTCATCTGCTTCAACAACGTCGGTTGCACCGCAGGCAGTACAGATTTCGTCAAGCTGCTCCATCTTCATATCCAGCTCGTCCTCGTTAAAGGTTTCCACGGTAACGATAACGTAGCTGCCATCCTCGTAATGCGGCAGACGCTGTTCTGCATAATCGCTGGCAGCACGTACAAAGCCGTTGTCCATAAATTCAACACTTGTCGGATTCAGGCCGGCCTTAACCAGCGCAGGCACCAGGTCGACAGCCTTCTGTACCTCGGTGAAAACTGCAAGAATATCCAGACGATACGGAGCCAGCGGCAGCAGCTTCAGAGTTGCTTTGGTGATGATACCCAGAGTACCCTCACTGCCCATTACCAATTGGTCGAGGCAGTAGCCGGTGCTGCATTTTTTCAGGCGGTTGCCCAGCTCAGCGATTTCACCTGTCGGAGTAACAACCTCGATAGAATAAACCTGATGACGGGTAGTGCCGTAGCGTACAGCCTTGTTGCCTCCGGCGTTGGTTGCAATATTGCCGCCGATCATACAGCTGTCTGCGCTGCAGGGGTCACCGGCATACAGCAGGCCTGCTTCGTTAGCCTTAGCCTGAATATCAGAGGTCAGCGCACCAGCCTCAACCTCCATATACATAGCATCGGCATCAAGCTTAATAATCTTGTTCATGCGTTCCATCAGCAGCACAATGCCGCCGAAAACAGGAATCGCACCGCAGGATACACTGGTACCGGCACTGCGCGGAGTTACAGGTACAAGATATTTATTGGCGATTTTCATAACAGCAGCCACCTCTTCGGTGCTGCCCGGTGCTACAACTACCTCCGGCAGATGGTGGTAATGAGCATCCGGCTCTTCGTCGGTTTTGTAACGCTCCAGAGTTTCGGCATCATTTTTTACATGCTCTGCACCGACTGCTTTACGCAGCTCCTCCAGGACTTCTTCGGTTACGGGATTGTAATTTGTCATACTAAAATCTCTCCTTTGCTACTTAGCTACAATGCTACATATTTTAGTTTTACAGCAGACCATTGAGATAGTCTTATAAATTAAAAACCTTGCCTGGATTCAGGATATTATTGGGATCCCAGGCTTTTTTAAGTTTTCTCATCAGTTCCAGCTCACCGCCAGGAGTAAAGCGCTCCAGGAAGTGTGCCTTCTTGCTGCCAATGCCATGCTCACCGGAAAGACGTCCGCCATGCGCATAAGCATATGTATAAACCTCTTCCGTAAAGTGGCTTAATTCGGATTCCCACTCTTTGTCGGACAAATCCAGCTTGCACAAAACGATATGCAGGTTGCCGTCACCGATATGTGCGTTGATACGCAGCGGGAAAGGATATTTTGCCACAGTTTTAATGATGTACTGAATCATATCGCTCATTTCATCAACCGGCACAACAACGTCATCCGTCGTGCACACCTTGCTGATAAGACTCACAGATTCCAGACAGTTGCGGCGCATCGACCAGATACGCTCATCTGCCTCCAGAACATCCACAGCGCCTGCGGCCTCGCAGATATCGCTGGCCTGCTCCATTTTCATGTCCAGCTCATCTTCATTGAAGGTTTCTATTGTAATGATAACATAAATACCGTCTTCAATATGCGGCGCACCGGGGAACTCAAGGTATTCCGAGGTTGTCCGCACATTAGGATTATCCATATATTCGATGCTTGTCGGGTCGATACCTGCTTTCACAAGCTGCGGCACAACGCCGATTGCTGCCATCGGGTCATGGAAAATTGCCAGCATATCGATTTTATACGGAGGCAAGGGCTGCAGCTTCAGCGTTACCTGCGTAATTATGCCCAGCGTGCCCTCGCTGCCGATAACAAGCTGCTCCATGCAGTAGCCTGTGCTGCACTTTTTCAGCGGTGAGCCAAGGTCAACAATATCGCCGTAGGGCGTAACAATCTGCACAGCGTAGACCTGATTGCGCGTTACGCCATAGCGCACAGCCTTGATGCCGCCGGCATTCGTCGCCAAGTTACCGCCGATCTGACAGCTGTCGCTGCTCGACGGGTCGCCTGCATAAAGCAGATTCTCCGCCTTCGCCGCTGCCTGAATATCCAGCGTGCGCACACCGGCCTGTGCTACCATGTACAAGCCTTCCTTATTCAGCTCGATAATTTTGTTGAGGCGTTCCATTAAAAGCACTACGCCGCCCTTGTCAGCAATAGCGCCGTCAACGATACCTGTACCGCCACCGCGCACGGTCAGCGGAATGAGATACTTGTTGCACAGCTTCACTACGCCGGCAATTTCTTCGGCATCGGAGGGAATTACCACTACATCCGGCAGGTGGAAGCAGCGCTCGTCTGCCTCCTCGTCCGTCTTGTAGCGGTCGAGAGTATCAGCATCGGTTTTGACATATTTTTCGCCCAACAGCGTTTTTAATTCATCAATAAATTCAGGAGTTACAGAATTATAATTGCTCATAATATATCTCTTTTTCCAATTTTTATAAAGAGTGCAGAGAAAGTATCAGATGCGAGGGAGGGCGACGACGGCGTACTTACACGTACTCCTAGGAGCCATCCCGACGCAGATGGTGCTTTATATGCGCTCTTACTTATGCGTTGAAGACTTTGCCCGGATTCAGAATCAAATTCGGATCCCAAGCCAGCTTAATTCTGCGCATCAGCTCCAGCTCACCAGCAGGCGTGAACTCTTCCATATAAGCCAGCTTCTTGGCACCGATGCCGTGCTCACCGGCTAAGCGGCCGCCCTGAGCGTAAGCATAGGCATAAACCTCTTCATGGAAGTCATGCACGATTTTTTCCCAGGTTGCATCATCCAAATCGCATTTGCAGAGAACGATATGCAGATTGCCGTCACCGATATGCGCATTGATTTTTACCGGAATCGGGAAGGGATACTTGCTGCCGATATGCATAATTTCTTTAATGGTCGGCGCAATGCGGTCTACAGGCACAACAACATCGTCGGTCAGGGAAACCTTGCTTACAAGGCTGATAGATTCCTGGCAGTTGCGGCGCATTGCCCAGATACGGTCATCCGCTTCCAGAACTTCAACGGCACCTGCTGCTTCACACAGCTCGTCAAGCTGCTCCATCTTCATGTCCAGCTCATCCTCACTGAAGGTTTCTACCGTAATGATAACGTAAATACCGTCCTCATAATGCGGTGCGCCCTTAAATTCAATATAATCGGCGCAGGCACGCACATAGGAATTATCCATATATTCCATGCTCGTCGGGTTCAGACCGGCCTGCATAATCTTCGGCACTACGTCAAGAGCCTTGAACGGGTCGTCAAAAACTGCCAGCAGATCAAAGCGATAAGGAGGCATCGGCTGCAGCTTCAAAGTCACCTTGGTGATAATACCCAAAGTACCTTCGCTGCCCATTACCAGCTGCTCCATGCAATAGCCTGTGCTGCATTTTTTCAGACGGCTGCCAACCTCCACGATTTCGCCGGTCGGGGTAACCATCTCCAGGCTGTAAACCTGATTACGGGTAACGCCATAGCGGACTGCCTTGCTGCCGCCGGCATTTGTTGCCAGATTGCCGCCGATCAGGCAGCTTTCGGCGCTGCAGGGGTCACCTGCGTAAAGATAGCCTGCTTCGTTGGCCATCTTCTGAATATCAACGGTACGCACGCCTGCTTCGGCGACAACATACATCGCTTCGGTATTCATCTCGATAATTTTATTCAAGCGCTCCATGAGCAGTACAATACCGCCGCAGACAGCAATCGCGCCACCGCAAGGTGTGGCACCGCCCTCTGGCCTTCACGGCCAA
>ENA-OPTA01000510-OPTA01000510.1-human-gut-metagenome-genome-assembly--contig:-NODE-510-length-26254-cov-6.386198_pt1 | contig 26254 bp, 25 predicted proteins | sample MGYA00241813_ERZ501917 | MGnify/ENA primary metagenome ERZ501917 (study PRJEB25962, sample SAMEA2042408) | human gut metagenome | biome: human gut; feature: human-associated habitat; material: faeces...
GCGCATGCAAGCTGCCTGCCCACAGGCTTCCCAACAGGACAAACAGCATCAATAGTCTAGTCTTCATATCTGTAAATTTTATCATATCCTTTTCCCTTCCCGGACAATTGTCCGATTAAGTCGCAAAGATAAAGATTATATTTGAGAAGCCCCCTCCAGCAAGATATTATTTATGAATGATTTGACAGTAACAATTCCTTTATTCGTCCCTATATAAAAAAGAAAACCTCAGGACAAATTCTCTGTTTCACACTGTGGGATACAAAAACCACAGTGCGGGATATATATTTCACAGTGTGGTACACAAATTCCACACTGTAAAACAGAGAAATTATCAGAGTATTTTACAGAAAATATCAGAGAGTTCCGAAGGAATGACTGACTGCGCTCAGAAAACCAATCCTATTCCCATAGAAAGTGAATGACGAAAATCGCTTACTGTACCCAAATAGGTTATATTTTCGGTATCAAGATTGTAATCGTAGGCAGGAATACCAGCAAATTCCTTCAAGTTGTATCCTATCTGAAAATTCAATCCAAAATGTCGGCCGAACATTTTCGTATAGCCGATACCCAAATCTCACATCCAACCGGGATCTATGGCAATATTAGAAAAACATCCGTACCCAAGATTCGTATAGATATAACCTTTCGGAATACTTGAAACAGGTTTATAACGGAATGTAGCATAAACGGGGATAGTATTAAAATCGGGGTTGGTGTACCGGTCGGCCCCGATACCGATTCCGGCAGTGAATCTGGAGGTAAAGTCGTATAGGGCCATCAAGTGGAGAGAATGTCCTGCCATGCTACCGTTTTTCCATTGTAGTTTGTTTGCCAGTCCCAGATTATAGTGATAGTCCAACACCACATGAAATTTCGGGTCGCTCTTAATCGGCTTCTGGAGTTCCTGCCCTGAAACTTCTCCAAGACTGATAAGTGAAAATAATATTCCTGTAAGAAAAAAGAGGTGTTTTGTTTTCATATTTTTCGGTTTTATTCATTGGAGCGGAATCTCCATTCATAACTGAAGCATTCTCTCATGCAAGAACAGAAGTAACTTTCTGCTTATGAATCTTTAAGGTGATTTCTGTCGCAGCAGTGCCTTGTGTCCGATTTGCAGAGAATTTTACATTTTTCCTATTAGGCAAATCGGCCGAAACTAACAGATAATATTTCCCGTTTATCTGTTTCATCTGGCAGGGAAGCATTGCTTGTGATTCGTTTCCAAAAGCGGAAACAGCTGCCGCAAATTCTTTATCGTTCAGCAAATCTTCACCGGTTTCATCATTGCAGGTTATCAGAATCCGATTGTTTTCCTGTGTGGCTGACATGAGAGAATACTCGTCTTTGCGGCAAGACCCCAAGAGGATACTTATTGCGGCGAATAAAGCTAAAGTAGCCAAAATGTTAGGGATACATGTAAGTTTCTTCATAATGTTTTTTCTTTGAAAACGATTCTTGAATAAAAAACCACTATGAGCTCTTGATTAATATTTGTTAATCATGATATTCAACATGTCGTACATCTTGTCCGAGAGATTTTAAGAGTATAGCCCTAATCGCATTGCGTTTTTTACTGACATCCGGCCCTCGTTCAGCCGAACTCTGACTATCCGTGTGGATTCTCCCTTTTCCTCCAAAATAACTGTATTATCCCATCGTCTTTCTTTCCACCCTTTCTTCTCCAAATGTAAAGAAAGTTATTAGTGACATATTACTGAACAAAAAATCTGTATGCAAAACTTTGGGCCTTCAAAAATAAAATAAACAATTTAAGGGCGAATGATTGAGTATTAAAGTGACTAAATTAATAATTTCCATAAAGTTACAAGATATGATATCTTTGATAATTTATAACTAAAGGAATTATTCATTCTTTATCTCTTCATAATATTTGTCGAACAACTCTCTTAATTTGTTTATATCCAAGCCCTTATTAAAGCTATACTCAAAAGACATACCAGAGTAAACATAACGGAACTTTAAAGCTGTACTATGCACATCGCAAGCTAGCTTTACCTCTCCAGATTCTTTTGCTTTACTTATTATACATTCCCATTCGTTTACAGAATTATTAAATATAGCAGTAATTGTATCAGAAAATGACGGATAATATTGTACTGCCTGATACAAAAGGTTGAAGTACCCTCTGGCCAAATTAGTAATGCCTAATTGCTGCAATTCTTTCATACGCATCTCAACACCATTGAGGAACAGTTCTATAAACTCTTTCAGGCTCTCAGCTTGTATTTTAGATGAAGCAGACTGAAACGAAATAATATAGTTATCAATAACAGCCTTGAATAGGGCTTCTTTCGTCTTATGCTTAAAAAATATTGCACCTCTGGTCAAACCAGTTTCTTCCTCAAGTTTGGTTGTGGTTACAGCTTCATAATTATAAGTCAAGAACAATTTAAAAGCCGGTTTCAGTATTCTTTCAATATCATAATTCTTCATACTAATATTTTTATTCCCAAAATACAAAATTATTCAAATCCAAACAAAAACAGAAATTATGATGATTGTCATAATAATTTATTATATTTGCGATATTCAATACCTTCTAATATTTAAAGCTTATGAAAAATTTAATTTTTTGCCTTGCTTTTATGGTATCATTAGTGATTATTATTACAGGATTGTGTAAATCAGACTACGGTATTATACAAAGCGGAACTTCATTATTCTTTTTTATGCTTGCTGCATTTGCCGGAACGGTAATTTCTGAAATTAGAAAGAAGGAAATTGATGCAAGAGTGGTGAAAATAGTAATTCCTCTGTTCCTTATAACTATTGCCTGTATCATAGTTGGTGCATATACTGAATACATGGTATTGGCAGGTGTTATTTCCTTCTTACTCGGTATCATCTCTTGCTGTGCTATTTTATTCTATCATAAGAAATGAGAACAACAATTTGGACAATAAACATCCTCTTATTTCTAGTCGTACTATATGGCTGTATAGAAAAAGAAGGCTATTATGGTGAAGTTGGAAATGAAGTTATTTCCAATCTTACTAATAAAGAATGGAACAGGAAATATCATTCAGTATGGGCTGATGGCACAGAAGTAGATCTGGATGTAACATATATATTTAAAGATAATGGCAGTGGCAGTTATAAGGAGATAGCAACATTTAAAAGTGGTAAAGTAAACGAAACAACTTCTTATTTTCATTGGTCATTTACCACACCTAATTTTAAGTATATTTATTTGGACTTTGATTGTTTTTGGGAAATAGAAAATCTTACCTCTGACCAATTGGCTATTTATGAAACTTGGAACGACCCTTTAACAAATCCTGGTCAAACTTACAGAGATTTTCAGGAATACCAATATAGCTCGAAGAAGTAAGCACAATTGCCGAAATTAAATATTCAAGAACACTATAATATTGAAACTATGAAACATATATTTTTCACATTAGCTGTTATACTTTCAGCAGGTGCTGGGGTAACATCATGTTCTGATGATGACATTATGAATGTGAATTCTCCTGTAACAAGGGATTATCAAACAGATTCACAAATTCTGTCTAAGTTTGTTGACTTTAATAGCTCAATAGGAGAGTATTTTATTAATGAGAACAAAAGACCGAATGCTGTTTCTTATCTAAATGATAAAGATTGGCTGGAATTGCAAAAGGTAAATCCTATTAATTATGATAGGTATGAAAAGGAACTGGGGAAATTGAATAGACAACTTACCGAGTATGAAAAAGACCCTAATATTAGTATGATTGTTTATTCAACTTATGATGGAAAAACTTATGTGAAGGATTTGAATAATTGTTCTATTCAGATAAAGAAAAGTTCTATAACTTCTCGAGGTGCAAAAACTAACTATACACAAATGAGTATATCTGGTGGAACACAATCTTACGCTTCATTCAATGCAGGTTCTACTATTCATACCGACATTCAAATTTTGGCTTTCGGTTATTACCTATGTGAATTAAAATGTAACACAAATGGAGCACATTGTACTAATAATAACTCATCAGGTTTAGTGTTATCTGGCACAGGACCAACTGGAACCGTATCATATACTTGGACAAGTGGTTCATCTTCCACCTTTTGGGATTTTACAGGTATATGTAAAACATCTCAATCCGGACAAATAGTACAGGTTTATTTTAAGAATTAAAAAGTATCGACTAACAATCTTCAGGAACTTGTCAGTACCGCAGTCAGAGCATTCCGTATGTATTTCCGTACAATAGAGAAAATAAAAGTAAATACAGAACTATAAACTATTAAATCAAAGTAATATGAAAACAAAGAATTTATTAAGAATACTAATGCTGTTCCTGTTTACATTTACCTTTATCAGTTGTAAAGAAGATACAGATAATAACAAACAGATATTTCATCTATCGTTTGAAAAAAGCTATTACGAACGTCCTCTGACAGGGGCCAAAAATATCATGATAAGAGGAGGCAACAGAGACTATACTATAGATGTGAAAAACTCTGATATACTAGAAGTAACAGTAGATTTGTCTAGCCCTATGGGAATGGGTAATTTAGAGATTCACCCCAAACAGACTGGAGAAACAATAGTAAAAGTCCATGATAATATTGTAAATGAGACTGTAGAACTGAGAATAAAGATTGTTGATAACTATCTGAATTTAGTACTCGCCAATCCCATGCAATTGCCATACAATGAAGGAGATGAATTTTTCCTCATTAACAACGAATCAAGAAGTTTCTATTTGTACGATGATGATCAAGACTTAAAGCAGACCGGTAGTTACAATTTTATTGTAGAGAACAGTGTACCGTACATGGAATTAACCTTCAATAAGAAATTTGATAATAAATCTGTATATAAATATGACCTGACAGGTACAAGTGAAAATACCTTTTTTGCTTTAAAGATATTATTAGGATGGGATTGGCAAGAACAGATTGAAAGCATGAAGACAAAGGAAATCTCTCCTGCCACCATGAATGCTAAAGACATAGAAACAGGAGTTCAGTATTATTTTGTTGTCGGAAATCATGATATGCCAGAGAATATTTTAGGAACAAGCGATTAGGATTATCTTTGGTCGCTTTTATTTTTCCTAGCTTGAAATAGGTCTTGTCTTCCTTTTGCTGCCCCATTACGGGTATCATCACTCCCAGCAAAAAGGAATTCAAGACCATATAGCATTGGATATTGTTCGTTCGGCGTTTTCTATTGATTATCCATGTTCAATCGCGACATTTCACTTTCGGCCGCACTCTGATTATTCATTTTCTTTTCTGTACGGAAGCGATAAGTAATCGTGAAACCGACTTTTCGGGTTTCTTCCTTCCCGACAGTATTCATGATAATATCATGCAGACGGGCTGAAGCACGCGTATTATTCTTATTGAAAATGTCGTAAGCATCCAGTGAAAGTTGAAGTTTGTCATTCAGGAACGATTTCTTCAGGCTCAAATTAAGGGAGGTATAACCCTTTGATTCGTATAACTGATAATACCCTTTGGAACCATAATTAAAGTCGGCAGACAACAGAAATCCGGATGGAAGTGTGAAACTGTTGTTGAAGTTCAGCATCACCAGCGGGCGTCCTGATTTCAGGGTAGTTCCATCCGGACCGGGATAATGGAAAAAAGTTTTTATGCAAGTCAGCGTGAGGGAAGGCATCCACCACTTCACAGGATATTGCACGTTGACCATACCCGTCAGATTGTGCATTTTATCGAAATTATCCATGTAGCTGACCGTCACTGCTGAGTTTCCCGGCATACTATAGAAAGCCGTTACCAGCGGATCACGGGTAAGGGTATAATTCAAATTCAGGAACAGGAACTTATAAAACAGCATATAGTTCAGGTCGTGAGTCAAGGCCTGCTTCAGGTAAAGATTTCCTTTCTGATAGGTAAACCGGTCTGTGTACACCGCATTATCGTTCATCACATCAAATGGCGGACGTTCCGTATGAATGGAGTAAGCAAGGGACTGTTGCAGCTTCTCCGTATTATAACTCAGCGAGACAGAAGGCAAGAAATTGTGATAGGTCTGATCTTGACTCTTGTTGTCGTGGGTTTCTTTCAGTTCACTTCGTATCTGTTCGTAGCGTAAGCCTGCCCCCAATGACAGGTTCTTCCAAGTGTAATCGTACGACAGGTAGACCGAATTCTTCATCTCCGTATTGTGTGTCCGACCATTATTCAAGGCACGGACATATTCTATATAGTCGGTTCCGCTGGTGTGGCTGAAATCGTAACCAAGATTGAAAGCTCCCGCCTTCTCCGTTTCATACGACAAGCTAAATTTGGCCGCAAACAAATCCCAGTCCGCCTTGCGGTAATAATCCATAGACGTTTCCGTACGGTCGCTTTCCCATTCACAGATATTGCCCCGACTACGATCAGTCTTATGAAGATAATCCCCGTATGCGTTCATCCTCCAGCCGTTCTTCCAGTCGTTCATATAATACAGATTAAAATGATTACTGACGGACTTAGCTGATACATCACTGAGATTCTTGATAAAGGTAGAAACTCCCTTATCCGGTATCATGGAAAGGGTATCGTTCGAGAAGGTATTGCCCTGACTGTATTTGCCTTCATACTTCAACCCAATCTCCGATTCCGGCGAAAAATGATAAGAGACACCTCCCGTATAGGCATGGCTTTCGTTAAAGATTCTCTTCCGGTTCAGATTGGTCAGGTTCCAGATAGTATCACTTTGAGTCTGCTGGTAAGCGTCAAGTGCCGAATTATTTTTCCCTCGGTTGTAATTGTAGGAGAAAAAGAAGTCCCAGTTCTTATAATTGTAACTACCGTTTATAAGATAGTTTTGGTTGAAGTGATTTCCTTGCTGTAAATTTCCTTTTACATTGAAGGCAAACCCATCCCCCAGCCGTCTGGTTTTTATTTCGATTATGGCACGTTGTTCAGAATGATATCGTACACCCGGATTCAAAATCAGTTTAACGGAACGGATTTGATCAACTGAAAGATTATCCAGTTCGGTCTTGTCCACCACTTCCCTGCCATTGATGTAATAGACAGGATTTCCTTTTCCAATGACTTCGACGGAGTTTCCTCTTTGCTGTATACCCGGAATCTTACAGAGCAAGTCGTTCAAGTTCGTTTGTTGGGATAAAATGGTATTCTCCACATCGGCCAACAATCCATCACGATCCAGCTTGAATGGCTTCCGATACGCGATAACTTCCACATCTTTCAGTGTAGTCTGTGATACTTCCATCCGAACCACTGGCAGAGCAAGATCTGCATGGACCTTCACATCCTTATACAGTGTCTGATAGCCCAGATAGGAATAGCGAATAATATAGTTACCCCCGGCAAGCGATGTGCTGTATACCCCGCAAGAGTCAGATACCGCTCCGCTGACAAGGGTGCTGTCCACTTGGTTCAGGAATGCCACATTCACCATCGGCATCACCGTATTCTCTGAGTCCATGATTTTTCCTTTTACAACATACTGACCGTAAGCAGGCAGCAAAATCAGGCTGGCTATCAAAGCTAAAAATAGTTTTTTCATTAGTCAAGTTTATACAATAATTTCAGTCATAAACTGTAGTTCAAAATACATTACCGTCCGAAGCGTGAAGAATCCACCTCTTTCTTCTCCTTGCTGATGCTGCCACCAAAACGGTAAACAAATTTCACCGAAAGAGTACGACTGTATTGCCCCATGTTCAAGTCGATGTGCTGTCCTGCATAGCGGTTTCTTACCTTCATGCGCATGGTATCAAACAAGTCAGAACACGTCAGACTCAGACTCGCCTTATCCTTCAGGAAATTCCATTGCGCCCCCACATTGACAGTAAAGACTGGTTTCGTATCGCTGATACCGGAAATCATGCTTGAGCGATACGTTGCATCCAGATCGAAACCAACATTGGAACCTATCGAAAAATAATTCTGCATGGCCAGCATGCACGCCCATTTATTCCGGTCGAAGGGAATATCCCAGAAGTTATCGCAACGGTTACGATCGTTCATAACCGTGGCATTTACTTGCGAAGAGAGCCAGCTTCCGATGCTGAACGGAATATTGGCACTCATTCCGAAAGACTGGTAATAATTCCAGTTCTGTGTGCGGTACACAAGTGCCAGACGATCCTTCGCCTGATACATGTCCATCGTAAAATAATCGTTGGTCCGCTCATAGAACAGCGACAGCATGTACTTCTGAAGAAAGAGATAATTGGCATTCACACTGTATACATTGGCAGGCCGAAGTCCCTCGATGGTCTGAACCTCTTCGTAGGCATTCATATAGGTGGTACTGGTCTGCATGTCCCAATAAGTGGGATAATCCTTTTGCGACGAAACGCCCAGCATGAACGTATGCTTTTCCGAAGGCGAATAGCTCAGACTGGCCTGCGGATAGACCGCCCATTTGTGATAGTTTCCGATGGTGTAATACTCACCGGTTGCCGAGAGAGAAAGGGAAAGTCCGTTCTCAAACTCCTTGTCAAACCCGACATAAAAGTTGGTAATCTGCTCATAAAGGCGAGAAGAGGAATTGTCTGCATCCTCCTTTCCCTCCGCCTGATTGAACAACTGGCTGTTCTTGTTATCGGTATAGTCATAGCGGACACCGTACTTCAATGTCCAGTCGTTGGCAAGACCGTGACGCTGGTCGGCATATACAGAGAACTTGCGTATCTTTTGGTCTGAAGTATAGTCCAGCAGCTGACGAGTATTGTCTGTCAGTTTACTTTCCAGACGATTCTTGTCATTCATGGTGTAATCCGTATAATCCACACCAAGATCCAGTCCGAAGCCGGAAGAATAGCGGGCAAAGACATTGTGCAGCCGGCTGTCCTGCAACTTGTCGTTGTGGCTGTCCTGAAAGTTTCCGTTTACATCAATCGTACCTTTGCCATTGTTCGACAAGGCACCGTTGTAGCCCACGCTCAACTCATTATCTTCGTTTATCTGATAGTCGTACTCGGCGTAGATATTATGCCTCCAGCCCTTTGTATTGATTTTCTGTGTCTGCGTGATGTCATATACCTTCCCATCATAATTGTGCAGGGAAGCCAGATCCATCACAGTCATGATATGTGAATAGCCTGGGTTATAAGAAACATTCAGCGACGACTTGCCTTTTGTCAGCAGGAAGTTTACATTTCCGCTGTAACTGCTGAAATACTGGTTGCTGTAGGTTGCCGAAACTTCACTCTGGAGGGTATTGTTGTCAGCCTTTGCCGTTACAATATTAATAGCAGCCCCGCGCACATGATATTCGGGTGGTGTGTTATACATCACTTCGGCTGTCTGTACCTGCGAAGCGGAGGTATTCTTCAACATCTCAATAAGCTGTTCCTGTGTCAGTGTACTTGCCTTCCCATTCAGAATCACCGTCACATCCTTTGCGCCGACCAGCGAGAGCTTGCCGTTCCTGTCCTGTACCCCCGGCAGCTTACAAATAGCCTCGTAAGCATTGTTTACGATATGTTTCTCCGTGAGGGTCGAAATGTCATAATTCAGCTTTCCCTTTTCCACGGTGACGAACGGGCGTGCCCCCTCAATTATTACTCCCTCCAGATTATAGTCTTTCGGCTCCAATGTAATGATACCCGCATCACGCGCCTGCCCCTTTACTTGCTTAGTCTGATAAAGCAGATGCTGAACGATGAGCTGATATTTCTCCGGCTCCGGTTCAAGCTTGAATGTACCGTCGGCCGCAGAGATAGCTGCCTCCAAATAGGTAGAATCTGGGAGCTGCATGACAATGGTCGCACCCTCCACCGGCTGTTGCTTGGTATCTACTATTTTCCCTGTCGTCTGACTCCAAATAACATTAGGACAATATAAAACGAATATTGCACTTATCACTTTTCTAATATTCATTGTATTCTTCAGTTTTATTAATCAATAAGGTTTTATATCGCTGGACTTTAGTGTCCGAATCGTGATGTATCCACTTCTTTCACTTCCTGCTTTTTATATCCACCAAAACGATATGTAAAGTTTAGAGATACGGTACGGCTGTAGAATGAGCTGTTCATATCCAAATACTGCCCTTTGAAACGAACTTTCATATCCGGCATACTGGAATTAAAGATATCACTGCAACGTGCTGTTAGCGTACATTTGTTCTTGGCAAAGTTCCATTTCATTCCAGCAGTAAGATTGAATGTGCTTGCGAGATCCAGTGTACCCTGAATAAAAGGTGTCTGTATATTACCCGCCAATTCAAACGAAAGGTTTTTGCCTACCTTGAAAGTATTGTCAAGCGTTCCGATAAATAACCATTTCTTTCGGTCGAAAGGTATGTCAAAGAACTGATCACATTTTTCCCGTGCCTGCATTCCTACAAGTGTCAGTCTTGCATCGTACCAGTTGCCAAGACTGAACGGTAAAATGACATTTGCGCCTATCATGCGCATATAATTCCAGTTGGTATTTTTATATATCAATGCCAGACGGTCGGTAGCCTGATAGGGAGACTGGGCAAAGTAATCGGAAGTATGTTTATAGAACAGACCGAATATATACTTCTGTTTTAATATATAGTTTCCATTCAGACTATAGGTTGTCATAGGTCGTAAACCGGGTGTTCCCTGAATTTCAGAATATCCGTTCAGATAGGTGACTGACGACTGCATATCCCAATAACCGGGATACGTCTTATCTGTTGACAGGGATAGCTGGAAAATATGTTGCGGGCTTTTCAGATATGTCAGTGAGGCTTGCGGATAGACTGCCCATTTGTGATAGTTCCCGATCGTGTAATATTCTCCCGTTGCAGAAACAGAGAACGAAGTACCGGTCGCCCAACTCTTACTCAGCGAGAAATAAAAATTGGTTGTCTGTTCTTCCAGCTTAGCGTCAGTATTTTCAGGTTTTATATTACCCGCCACATTGTCATAAGTCTGAAAATCATAGTTATTTGTATAGCGATACGATACGCCGTAACCTATGCCCCAGTTATTTGCCAGACGATGTTTCTGGTCTGCATAAACAGAATAACGATCAATACGCTGCCCGCCGGTCAGGGTATATGCGTTCTCACTCTTGTCGGCAAGCTGTGTTGACATAGTCTGATTATTATCGGATGTATAACGGGTATAATCACCGCCAAGTTCAAGTCCAAAACCGGAACTGTACTGTAGGGCTATGTTATGCATCTTGTTTTCCGTAAACTTATCGAGAGTGGACTGCTGAAAACTTCCATCAGCTATGCTACGGCCGTCTCTATCGGGAGTAAAACTTCCCGTATAAGCAACATTCAGATGATTCTTCTCATTGATATTGTATTCCAATGCTGTTCTTACATTATGTGTCCAGCTTTTGGTACTTAGTCTTTCATTCTGGGTTATTTCATAAACCTTATCGCCCAATGTATGTCTGGAAAACAAGTCTGTATATTCCATTATTTTGACATTGTCGGCTCCATACATTACATCCAGAGTTACTTTAGGCGTGGACAAACGGAAATTCCCGTTTGCACCACCACTGCTAAAATACCTGTTCTGATAATAGGTACTCAACTCTCCCTGAAATGAATAGTCATTCGAGCGTTTCATCACCACATTGATGACAGCTCCACGTACATGAAATTCAGGAGGAGCACTATACACGACTTCTGCTTTCTCTACACGATCCACCGGTGTATTGCGCAACAATGTTTCCAGTTGGTCCGCTGTCATGGTGGTAGGCTTACCGTTTAGTATAATGGTAAGGGAACTTGCTCCAGCAAGAGAAAGCGCGCCGTTACTCTCCTGTACTCCCGGCAGTTTGGATATAGCTTCGTAGGCATTATTTACAACCTGTCTCTCCGAAAGTACCGAAAGGTCATAGCCCAGTCGTCCGTCTTCCACTTTAACCAGCGGTCTTTCTCCCTCTATCACCACTTCCTCCAGATTATAGTCTTTCGGCTCCAGCGTAATAATACCCGCATCACGCGCCTGCCCCTTTATCTGCTTGGTCTGATAAAGCAGATGCTGAACAATGAGCTGATACTTTTCAGGCTCCGGTTCAAGCCTGAATGTACCGTCGGCCGCAGAGATAGCTGCGCCCAGATAGGTTGAATCCGGAAGTTGCATAACGATGGTAGCACCGTCCACCGGCTGGTTATTCGTGTTTATTATTTTTCCTGTTACCTGACTAAAGGCACAAACAGGCAATGCTATGAATAGCAATAAGCCGATCGATCGTTTTGATTTCATTACATCTATTTCTTACAATCGTTTCCTAAAAACAGCCTCTCTTCTTTCACGGTTTCCTGCTTTACCAGTTTTCCGTCCACAAAAGTAAAAGCGGTTGTTACGATGAACCATGTACCTTTATACAACTCTTCTTTGTAGAAAAACTTTTCTTCCTGCCGGTTGTCATCGGTGTAACAACCGGTGAAAAGAAACAGACTGGCTGTTAATATTAGAAAAGATTGTATCTTCATAGTCCTATACGTTTAAATGGATGTTTATCTAAAAAATCCCCACTACAAATATATAAGATTATATCAGACAAGCTTACAGTTTTTCTTTTTTTAAGAAAGCAGAAAATACATGTAATTTGAAAAGGCAACAACACAACGATAGTCAATAAGACGATCTTAAAAGGATAATTTCATTGTCATACGTATTCCTGACTTCTGAATGTCCGGATGATTTCTATAATTTAATCTCCAGACATAATCAATCCGTAAGAACTTGAAAATATTTTCAATTCCTACCCCAGCTTCCATGTAAGGTGTTTTTCCCATCAGAAAAGAGCCTTCAGGAAATTGGTATAACCCTTCCTTATTTAAAGCAACCATAGGATTATTTTTGTCAGTCAGATTTCCCCACAGCCCTCTGAACGTAAATACTTCTCTCCATTTAAGTTTCTTGACAAGAGGAATCCGGTTCAGCAAATTTCCATTCATATAGTATGTCAAATCCCATGAAGCATACTCATCATTCAAGAATTCCAAAGCATTCATATTAGTATAGGCTTCAGGTTGTATGGTATAAGTTAAATTGGCATTAGGAAGTATCAACAAAGGATATGGCACCTTGCTCCATACCTTTCCTGCCTTAACAATAAAATCTATATAACCAAATGCAGAAAACCAGAAGCGTTTTTGTACACCGATATCGGTTCGCTGAAAATCATAAGAAGACCCCAGCAATCCCTTTTTAGCCATTACATGACTCAAGTTGAATATCAAAGCATCATAAGTAATAGGAATACGTTGGGTCCGGGTTTGATAATACTTTTCATCTTTCCCGTAACGAAACCGCAATTCTAATGCTGCAAGGTCATAATGATTGACAGGCCTCAAAGAACCGTCAGCTTCAAACCTGTTAAACTCAGCAAACGGAGTAGCATATTCCCGCTGATTACGGATAATAGCTTCGTAAGATATTCCATTATAATGTTCCCGTGTATAAGTCAGTTCAGCCTTTCGCAAATAAGTAGCAAACTTGTCTTTCTTACGACGAATAGCCAGCATCATATTATCCTTACTTGTATACATGTACTGTTGTCCCAGTTTATTCAGGTCATACATATATTCCATACGAATGGAATGAATCGGATACTCCAGCCTGTAATCTTTACGGTCATTAAAAGAATATTCCAACAGAGCATCATATTTAAATTTACGGTCTTTGGTGCCATAAGCTAAATAGCCATCCCCAAACCATCTTTTACTAAGTACCGGAGTTGTTCCTCCACCCACTCGGAAACGTGCTCCCTCAATTGCATTTCCATTAAGCGTAGAGTTCATTGGGCCTAAATCGAATTTATTTTTGGAGGGCTCTTTATTTGTAGGAATATATCCTGATACCAGAACACTTACTACCTTTTCCGTAAAATAAAAGACTGGGACCGAACGCAATTTTGCCATTAAGTTGCTTACAGAATTAGGATTCTTCCGTACAGCTTCCACGGGTCGAACCATTTTCCAGTAATTGTCCGGCTGCCTGTAAGCATCTGCACTGACAATAGTGGGTGCGCTTTCCTGAAAGACCTTAGCTGTTTTTGTATCAGGCGCATTAAACGAATAGTTACGATAAATGCTTAACCTCCTTGCATACATCCCTTTCGATTTCTCACTCAACTTAAAATTTACTTTAATATCATCTTTGGTCATCAGACGGGTACTGTCTGCCGTACGTTCAAAAGTCTGCTCAATCGTCATATGTGAAACGAAATTCAGATTGATGTCTTTCGGTACGTTTAGTATAACCTCCTTGACAAAATAGGTCGAATCAAGTGCTACATACAGATGTCCGGTAAATCCAAAGGTTTCCGAATTGAAAGGAACAAACCCTAAATCAGCACAAGGTTGTCCAGCTATATCCAACGTATCTAGTAAATAATATTTATAGTAATCAGGACCGATAGCAGAAAGGGGGCTAACAAATCGTTGTAAAAACAATTGTATATCATTTTTAAATATATCTACTTCATGGAAAGCTTCTCCCAGAAACTGCTGAACTCCATCCCGTGAAAACATTTCATCTACGCCCGACGACTGACTGCCTTCCACTACATGCTTTTCTGACTTTGGATATTTACGATAATACACCGTTTCAACTAATTCTTTTTCAGACACAGGCAAAATTGTAGTTCCATCGGTCAATGTATCTACAAACTCTTCTACAAAGCTGAATTTATTTTTCTTGTTGGGTTTAGAAGGTTTGGGCGTATAATCGTTCATTGCAAAAAGAATCTTCTCATAACGTTCATAGCTGAAATAATCTTGCGAATAAGGACTGTTAAGATTTTTCCGCTCAATTATATTTCGGACAAATCGGACTGCAGGATTATCTTTTTTCTTATATTTTTCCCTCTGGGGCCTAACCACCACTTCCTTAAGATGAACCCCACTGGGTGATAAGGAAATTGACAGGTACGGCATTTTCCCCGGAGCCAGCTTCATCTTATATGACTCATATCCCAAATAGGAAACGACCAATGTTTTTTCCCCTGCCGGAACATTTAAGGAAAACTGTCCCTTATCATTTGTTGTAGTCCCCAATGTACTTCCTTGAATAAACAGCTCAGCATATGGCAGTGCTTCGCCTGTTATCGAATCGGTTACAATACCTTTTACAGTAATATTCTGTCCGTACAAGCCGGACAGAAACAAAAGCAGAAGAAATAAACAATAGATTCTCTTATTCATGACGCATTTACAAATCATATTTCTATTTATAACCTGAAATAATTATCGGCACAGCTTCTAATGGAATTACTTATCCAACATCAGATATTTCTGCTGCCACGCCTGATAGTAAGCAGGAAGTTCGGTCATCAAGTTTCCCTGAGGATCAATAAATAACTGAATTGTACTTCCTTCGGCACATAATGTATGGTCACTGTCACGGTATACCTGATAAGTATAATCCAGCCTTGCCCCCAGTTTATACACATAATGTGTATGGATTTCTACTTTGTCATTAATGAAAAGAGGTGCGTAATACCTTACCTTTACCTCATACACAGGCGCATAAATTCCGGCACGCTGCATGTCGGCATAACCAATACCCGGATAATGGCGGCCAAAAGATTCTCTTCCATCTTCAAAATAAGTGAGGTATATTCCATGCCATACCCTACGCATGGAATCAATCTCACTAAACCTCACTTGTACGCAACAAACATCTTCAAGTTCTTTCATTTTAGTTCGCATTAAAGACCTCTGCATTAAAATGACTGTTTGCCGTATAGTCTGACAGCGTATACAAAACATAATTTTCGCCCCTCTCGTTCATGCGTAAAGTTTTCAACTTATGACTATGGGCATCAAGAGTTATTACAAACGAAGTAAACGGTATGCGCCTTTTGGCTTTTGCATCCAGCACCGGAGTTATCTGGATAATTTCTCCTTCTTGTTTCACCTGAATAGTTGAGTTCTCAGCGACTTCCGGTAAAGATGTCTGACAAACAACAACCTGCAAGACTTTTTGTAACGTACCAAACAGTTCCTGCATTTTACCTTTTGCCACATTTTTCTTCCCATTTTCCATCATGATATAAGTACTACCATTCATTAGTAGCATGTCCTTATTATCACTGAAAATCATGCATATCTTATCGGGCTGCTGAAAATAAAAGTGTCCAGAAGTAACAACGTCTTTTGCAATAAGTACGTTATGGCTGGTTCGCGTGACATTGGCAAGCAATGTCGTTATGCCAGATTGAGCAGACAGTTCTGTAGCAAAAAAAATAAAAACTATCTGCCACATTATGTATTTATAAATTCCCTTGCTCATGCGTAAAGTCCTCCATTGACAGATATAACATCTCCGGTTATATATCCCGCTACATGTGAAACAAGAAAACCGACTACTTCAGCCACTTCTTCCGGCGTCCCCAAGCGATTGGCAGGTATAGTTTTCCGTAATGCTTCTTCATCCAGCCCTTCTACCATATCTGTTTTGATAAAACCTGGAGCTACTGCATTGACTGTAATATTTTTACAAGCCACTTCTTTAGCCAGCGCCTTGGTTGCTGCTATCAAACCTCCTTTGGCAGCCGAATAGTTTGTCTGTCCCTGTATGCCACTCAGACCACTGACACTTGCCATGTTGACAATACGTCCATATTTACGTCGCATCATAGGTTGTAAAAGCTGCTGAGTGACATTGTAAAAACCTTTGAGAGTAATATCAAGTACCTGATTCCAATTTTCTTCCGGCATAAGCGCGAGTATATTATCTCGCCTGATGCCGGCATTGTTTACCAGCACTTCAATGTAACAGTCTGGATGAGCATCCTGCCACTCGCCAATTGTTTTTCGGACTTGTTCGCCGTTACTCACATCGAACATCATAATTTCCCCGTCCTGCCCTGCTACTCTTATCAATTCTAACGTCTTCAGAGCTTCCGATAAATTATTAATACAATTCACGATTACATAATAGCCCATACACGCCAGCTTTACACACACGGCACGCCCTATTCCCCGGCTGCCTCCGGTTACTAATGCATATTTCATAAAAACAATTATTTTAATTGGTTATACATATATTCTTTTCCAAGTATCTCAGCACAGGTATACATAGCAGTCATCGTTACCCCATGTATTCCGTGCAACACTAAATTCTGCCCTGTAAGCAACAAATTATACAGAGGAGTCCGCGGCGAAAGTACTGTCATCATCGGATTGTGGTAATCTTTCCGTATGCCGTAAGCCGAACCTTCCGGAGTTCCCGTATAATCACGGTAAGTCAACGGAGTGCTGACATAAAATTGTTCCACCATCTTTCCGAGATCAGGAATAAAATGTTCGGCCAGCCCGATGCACTCCGCTGCCAGCCGTTGCTTCATTTCAGCGTATTCTTCTCCCCGATGTCCGACGGAAGTTTGTGTCCATCGAGAACATTTATCCCATGACATTGGAGTTAGCAAGTCTATTTGCCGCAAATATTCACCGCCATCGTCTGGCAGACGGGCAGTTATCAGAAGTCTGTCTACAGACGGATTATCCTGATAAAAAGTCCACACATCACTTTGTTTATAGATATACTGACTCCAGTTAAAGTATCTTATCTGCTGAGGCTTAACGACCAAGGAAACTGTAAGCATGCCAAACGTGTTATCCAAAGCTCCGATACGCTTAAGGTAAATGCCTCTCATAACCTTACTTTGCTTTATCCAGCTACAAGTTACAGCGGGATGTACATCACTGATAAAACATTCTGCCTCATAAACTTGTCCATCCGAACAACGGGTACAGACAACCTTTCCATCTTTCTCAGCCAGTTCTTCTACGGCAGCCCGACAGATTATATCACCACCCTGTTTACGGATATCCCGAATTAAGGAATCAACAATAAGAGAACCCGGACCTTTTAAACGCCAGCTACTCTCAATAAAACTGGCGTTCCCATGCAAAAAAGTAAACAACGGCAAGGAATCCTTTCGTAGCTCCAACTTCAGCGAAGTTGCGCTCAGTACATCAACCAGCAGTGGATTATGAAATGTTTTTACCAGATAGTGCCATGCACCGGTTTCAAAAAGGGCAAAAGATGATGAAGCCTGATCTGACTTTAACAGGCTTATCTGTTCTTGCTTTGTCTGTTTAAGTAAATGGATATATTGTGCCAGAGCCTCCTTCTCAGCCGGAAAGCATTCTTGCAGGTTCTCCATAAAGTTTTCATATCCCTGCAAAAAGGAAAAATTCTGGTTGCCAATTTGTATTCTGTCAAAAGCTTCATCCAATTTTTTCCAAGGAAGATTTTCCAGTCCAAGCATCTTAAACGCTGCATACAGAGATTGTCCCTCTTCAAGTCCGCCTACATAATGAAAGCCCGTATCGAATGTAAATCCGTTACGCTTATAGCTCTGAAGGCAACCTCCCGGTTGTGCCTCTTTTTCGAGTACCAGCACATTTTTGCCCGCTTTCGACAAAATGTGAGCACACGCCAGTCCGCCCAGTCCACTTCCAATAATAATTACATCGTACTTCATTGCTGTTTTCTTTTTTGAATTATTCTGAATACGGCGGGTTGCACAACATACGATAAGACTATCGAAGAAATCAGTCCTACCAAAGTACAGAAGCCAACTGAAGAAATGGCCGGATGTTTGGCAAACAGCATGGAGCCGACAGTAATAATCAGGATAACTGCACTGAAAAAGATAGCAGTCTTATGATACTTCAATAAATCCGGATTCTGCCCTTTATCTAAAAGGCCGCTCATGATAAATATGCTGTAATCTACTCCTATTCCAAAAATAAACGTAGATATGACCACATTAATGAGATTAAACTGCTTGTCGAAGATAACCATGGCACCCAATACGATAAACCAGCTCAGTAATATAGGCATAAAGCCCAGCAAGGCATAACGGATATTCCCGTGAAAATTTAATAACAAAATGGCAAAAACAAAAAACATGGAAAGCCATTGCAACAAATTGAAATCCTTATTCAGCTGGGTAAGAGTATCTGTAGTATAATAATACGTATCAAGTACCAGCAAATGAGGCAAGGAAGCCACGGCATCACAAATCCGGTGATAATCACTGTGACTGCTTCTTATGGAATCATTGGCACATCTGACAGACGTAAAGCAAAGATACTCGCCATTGTATGACTGCTCCATCAAGGTCGACAAGTAACCTTGTGGAATAATTCCAGCCTTGTAAAGTGCATCCGGTTTATAGTCGGCTGTCACCCAGTCAAAGAAAGGCTGAAATGCTTCCGGACGAAGTCCTGCCTGGGGAGCCGTTTCCTCTATCAACTTCCGTACAAGCTGCAAACGCTGACTCGTCCAAAAATTCTTCCATGCATCAATACGTTGCTGCTGTACGTCAAGCGGAACAAAAAGCATCCCGGTATGGGTGTAGCTCTTTACCAATCCCTCTTTTTGCAAAGAATCCAGTTTGCTATTTAACCCCTCAAAACGACGAATCGCCTCTTCCATCGTACGCCCGGAACTTGCAAAATACTTTTGCTTATCGCCTGTATAAGTTTTATTCCGCAATAAATTTTCCGAATAGGAAGTAATTTCCGATTTATAGCCAAGATCATGCATATCAGCATCGAACCGAGTTCCTCCCTTTATATAGAATGCAATACATACCACTGTAATGATTAACAATATGGCAATAAGTGGTTTACTGCGATCGAAGGGGAAAGCATTTATTTTTTCAATAAATAAGAATGCCCGCTTATTTATTTTATTTGCAGAAGGATTAAGAAACTGAGGTAAATAAAAAATACAAAATACCGTAGTACCGACAATACTCATTGAGGCGAACAGGCCGAAATCTCTCAGCAATTCTGTTTGCACAAAAACAAGTCCCATAAAAGAACCGATAGTCGTAATGCAACCTAAGCAGACCGGCCGTACCTGATCACGCAACATCTGTTCCGGATCGCTGACAAATTTATAATGCGTCAGCACATGAAGTACATAACTGAAGGCTACACCCAGTACAACTGCTCCTATTCCAAGCGCAAGCAAAGAGAACTCGCCTCTGATAAAATACATACCTGCCAGTCCGAACAACACGCCAAAAACCAGCGGCAGCAATAAAAGGGGTAATGTATCATAATTGCGGAAGCAAAATAAAATAAACAGTAATACCAGTATCATAGCTCCAGCAATTGTCGTCTTCAAATCAGACTTTATTTGCGATGCGTTATAAAAGCCGCTTGCCGGAGTCCCATGATAACATATCTTTACATCAGGAACAGAAGTAGAGAATGCCTCTATCTGCTCATTCAGCATCTGGAATAAAGCTGATCCCTGCCCTGTATTCGTTGCCGAATAGCGGGGAGTAAGGAAAGCTACACACACTGTAGAATCGGGTACGAAGAAATGTCCATCAATAATTTTATAGCCACTTCCACCCCCTTCTACCAAAGGTTTGAAGCGGGACATCAGTTCCTTGCGCAGTCCCAAAGGATCTATTTGTATTAATTCGGGATACATACTGCCCAAAGAAGAACCTAGATCCCTGCGGTTCTCCTCCATCTGCCGCTCCAAATGAGAAGCGGTCAGCATCGTATCAAGTCCGGCATAAAAGCTTGTATCGATGTAAGCAGGCAAATGAGCTTCCAAATAATCAATGGCATCAGGCAACAATTCATCCGGCAAGCAATAAAAAATATCCTCCAATGTCCGTGACGAGGAATCCGACGCAGCATCTTTACGCAAGAGTGAATCGACAAAGGCATCACACGTTTCTACGATGTGCGCCACAGAAGCTCCATTTTTCCCTTCAAAAAGCAAGAAAGTCTTATCCTTTATTTTCAGATTAGCAAAAGCCAGCTTAGTACTTCCATCTTCGTTGGTAGAAGCTGGAAGCAACTTATTTATATCTTCTTCCAAATGAATTTGAAAAGCGAAGAAACCGCAACATACGAACCAGATAATCATAGAAATCCAGCAAACCGCACGATGGTTGAGAAAATAGTGATAGACCTTTATACAAAATTCTGTCATACCGTCATTATTCCTTTAAAATCCGCATAAACTCTCGTATCATCAGCTATTCGGGCTGTTATCTTAAATCCTTCTTCCACCGGACAGATATCCATCGTAACATTTACCTCTGAACATACGGAAGGAGTTGCGACCGAAAGAAAACGGCATTGCCTGATAGTATGAATAGATATTTTCTTCCCCATCAGGCGCATGGCACATTCCTTTATGGTTTCGATATGGCAGACACCCGGACAAACTGGATGACCGGGAAAATGACCACGATAGATATCGCAATCGGGCAACAGACGAATACGGAACATACCTTTCATTCCGCAGACTGTTGCTTCTTCCATTTGATAATACTTGTTTTCGAGAAGCATCTTGTACAGATTTTTTAAGTATTAGGAGTGATATATATTTTCATCTGAAGTTCTGCAATGCGTTCATCTGATATCCATGACTCGCCCGTTATGCAGGCAATGTCGCCAACTATTTCTTCACGCGTCACAGTAGTCTTCAGAGTTTCTCCCACACGCGCAGAACGATAACAATGAAAGTTACGAATCTCACCAATATAACCTACCGGAACATACGAAGCACCTTCTTCACTAACCAGATAGCCGACAAGTGCCGAAGCAGACTGAGCAATATGTTCAATCACTCCGGCTTCTGCCAACGTTCCATCAGATTCTAAAAAATAATTATCCGGCAGAATAAGAAGAAGAGTAGCAGCCGTTTCCCCATTTACACTCAACAGTTTATCGACCATCTTAAAAGGTGCACGTTGAGGAATCAGCTGCTCAATGTCATAGTTATTCATTTGCAGATAGATGAGATTCAATATAGTCATACAAATCGTTAAACGTCTTGATATTCCGCAAGTCGGCTACCGGAATCTTAATCTTATATGTGTGCTGGATAAGAGCTACCAGATCCACCAGACTCAAGCTGTCCAACGATAGTGTATCGCGCACGTTAGCATCAGGGCTAAAGAGTGCAGATTCCACTTCAAATTCTTCAGATAATAATGCGTTTACTTTTTCAATAATGTCATTACGTGTCATAATCAATATTATTTTATTATTACGGTTATATATTATTTAGCTATATATTTTTTACTATCAGAGTGGAGTTTGTTCCACCGAACCCAAAAGAATTGGACAGGAACATATCGAATCCAATTTCACGCGTTTCAGGTAAGATATTCAGACAAGCAGTATCCTCATCCGGACGTTCAAAATTGATATTTCCTGCAATGAAACCACTTTTCATCATCAGTATTGAATAAATCAACTCACTGGCTCCCGCCATCCACATTTCATGTCCGGTCTGACTTTTGGTAGAGGTTACCGGTACCCGATAATCACCAAATACACGAGCAATAGCCTGCGCTTCACGAGCATCCCCGATACGAGTAGAAGTAGCATGAGCATTAACATAACCTATCTGGCGCGGGTCAATACCACCATGTTGCAGACAAAGTTCAAGAGAACGTGCCGGCCCATCCACATTGGGAGTAGATATATGATTTCCATTACCGGAAAATCCCCAGCTTACTATCTCGGCCAGAATAGGTGCTCCCCGCTTAACGGCACACTCGTAACTTTCTACAACGAGCGTTGCAGCTCCGCCCCCGGGAACCAATCCGTCACGGTCTGCATCAAACGGCCGGCTGGCTTTCGACGGTTCATCTTCACGAACGGAAAACGACTGAATACCATCGAAAGCGGCTACCCCGTAAAGGTTGGCTTCCTGTGCTCCACCACATACAATACAATCCTGCAATCCGTCACGAATCAACAGATAAGCAAGTCCTACAGCCTGCGAACCAGAAGCGCATGCAGCCGAAGATGTCAGATTAATTCCTTTCAACCGGAACAGACAAGCCAGATTCATGGTTACCGTAGAATTCATAGACTGAAAAATAGCTCCGCTTCCACATGCAGCCGTATCCTTGTATTCACGGAAATTGTCCAGCGAACGCATCGTTGCCTCGGCTACAGAATCGTTGCCATAAATAAGTCCGATTTCATGGCAGTCTATATAATCCTGGTCAAGCTGGGCGTGCTCCAACGCAGCCCGTGTAGCCATGTAAGCATATTGAGCTTCTTCGGGCATAAACTGACGAAAATTTCTTGAAACAAACGGCTTCAGGTCAGGCCGCTGTATTGAGGCACATAAGGCGGAACGAAATCCTGCATCCTTACGCTCCTGACTAAATATAATGCCGCTTTTCCCGGCGTATAGCGCATGGCATACGTCAGAAAGTGAATTTCCCAAGCATGACCAAATTCCCATACCTGTAATCACAACTCTTCTTTCCATATTGTTATCGTAATTTTATAATTTTTTCTTATAACACCTTCTTCGCTTTGTATAAGCAGGATGCAACGGTCCCCACTGTGAAAGTTCCTTCACGTTATCTTCCAACTGAGGTCCGGTTTCGGCATATCGGAAATGATATCGGTTATAGATAGGAATCAGATCATCGAAAAACAGGGCATTCACTCCAAGCCCCTGATAATCGGGCCGCACGGCAATAAGCAGCATATCCACCTTTTCCTCCCTCTTCCATTTCAAGGCTTTCAGCAAATGATACCACCCGAAAGGGAACAACCGGCCTTTTGCTTTCTGCAAAGCATGGGAAAGGCTTCCCATAGTAATTGCAACACCTACAATTTCTTCTTTATCATTCTCTACAACAGGAATAAGACGTTTGTCAATCAAAGGCAGATAACGATTCACATATTCGTCGATCTGCCTGTCCGACAACTCTGTATAGCCGAACAAAGGAGCATATGCCTGATTCAATAGTTCAAAAACCTTTCTTCCGTATCCTCTCTTATAGATATCAGTATGAGTCAGTTTACGGACGGTCAAACCAAACATTTCTTTCGACAGCCTTGCTACACGTGCATACTTTTCCGGAATTTCTTTGGGAATTTCTATACATACCTGAATCCAGTCTACATCTTTCTCATAACCCAATGCTTCCAGATGGAGAGGATAATAAGGAGGATTATAAATGGTAATCATGGAACTCAGCTGGTCGAAATCTTCTACCAGCATACCTTCCTTATCAAAGTCGAATATTCCCATCGGACCTTGTATCTGATCCATCCCATGTTCCTTGCCCCATGTTTCCACAGCAGAAAGTAACGCGGCAGATACCTTCCTGTCGTCTACAAATTCGATAAGTCCAAAACGTACGTTACGTGTATTCCATTTTTGATTTGCCCGATGATTAATGATACCTACAATGCGACCAACGGCATTTCCTTGTGCATCGTACGCCATAAACGGCATAATGTCCGTAAATTCCAATCCTGAATTTTGCGAAGGGTTGAACACATTGTAAATGTCCGACTCAAGATCTGGAACATAGCAGGAATTACCCGCATACAACTTATATGGAAGTTGTACAAAATCTCTCAATTCCTTTTTCGTAGAAACTTTTCTTATATCGATTTCATTCATAACACAGTACCATTCTTTTACATTATCAATCTGTCTATGGCAACGGATTTCTCCCGGGCACAACTTTAGGTCCAGATGTCATTCATAGACAAATTCGTCTTTCTATACCAGCTTTGGGAAATCACACTTCCCGGCAGATTTCACCTGTCCCTGCCTCGTTTATCTTCTTGAAACTGCTTATTTCTATATGCCTTAGGCGACATTTTCAGATGATGTTTTACATACGTTCCAAAAAAAGAGAGACTTGGAAAGTCCAATTCGTTTGAAATTTCCTTGATATTCTTTTTGGAATCCTGTAATAACCTTATTATATCTTTCACCATATGCTGGTTAATAATTTCAGAAGCAGTCTTTCCACACTGCTGCTTACACACATATGTCAAATATTTTGGAGTAGTATTAAGCAGATTGGCATAATAGGAAACCTTCCTGTTGCACGGATATGATTCACTCAATATTTTAAGAAATTCTGGAAACAAATAATGATCCGGTTTATTGCCGCACTGCAAATCAGAAGAAAGATGAAGCAGCGTCTGATGCAGATCATAACTAAACGCATGAAGCAGTGCCAATAGCCGTTCCTTCTTATAGCGATATACACCGTGAAAATTCAGGTACATTTTTAAAAGATCATAGTACAAAAGGAACATCTTTATCTTTTGAGAATGGAGGTGCCAAACCGGACATTTCTCTATAGCCTGTATCAGGTTCCAGCTTTCCGAAGTGGTAAATGCACATATCATATCTATGATTCGAGAAGAAACGACAATGACTCTCCATTCAAAATCGGGACTGAGCATATTAAGGTTGACAACGACATTCGGAAAACATATTCCCATATCATTAGGAAGTACATGATATATTTTGTTGTTTAATCTGAAACAACCTTTTCCCTTTAAGCAAAATCCTATAATCCAGCTGTTCTCTATTTTCACAGTTTTGCCCTGTATATACTTCAATGTGTCTATCAGGAGTACGTCGTTTTTCATGTATAGTGTTTCCGCTGAAGAGAGTATTTCTACATTCAAGTTTTCCATATCTAAAGCATTTTCGACTTAATTTTCGTACAAAAATAAAAAGCGGAATTTAGGATGTAGTGTTTTGTTTTTCTGTTTTAGTTTTCGAATTTCCTCCATGGAATAAACAGAACATTTTATAGGAAAAATCAATATAATGAATGATTAAAAGTCCGTTTATGCCTTACATATAAAAACCTTAAACAGCTAATAATTAAGATAAAAAGGAAATAAACTACTTACACATCACTACATTTACAGCCGATGTCACCGACAATCATCAATCACAATTTACAAAACAGGTATTACTTGTTTGAGAATATACAATGCAAAAAACAGACTTTTAAAACTATGACAAAAGACTTATCAGAAACTTTTTTTGTTCCATGATGGATTTCCGCCTGAGAGTGCCACCCACCGTAATTATATATTTTTGTATGGATTACACTGTACTTTTAATGTAAGTTTCTGATTAATAGTGTCTATTTAGACAATAATGCATATTTTTACGGTAAAAACGTGTGTGTGCGTGCAGAAACGATGCAGAATAGTCAGTAGGTAGAATCCATTTAAGAATGCCAATAAAGCGGAATTTAATGCAAGAATGAATTATAATTCTACTTATATAATGTTTACCCAGAAGAATTGCCTAATATTTAAGCAGTATTTAAATACTATTTAAAAAGTATATACGAAGCTAGGGGGAGTAAATTAGGATCTCAGCCTTGTGTGTTTTTAAGAATAAAAATCACATTTCGTTTTGAGGCTTGTAAATGGGTATAAAAAAAGTCCTGAAAACCGGTCAAGTTTTCAGGACTTCTCGCTGTTTCGCCTCACGGCCTGGTACACCCTCAGGGATTCGAACCCTGGACCCACTGATTAAGAGTCAGTTGCTCT
>ENA-OPTA01000554-OPTA01000554.1-human-gut-metagenome-genome-assembly--contig:-NODE-554-length-25097-cov-3.512938_pt1 | contig 25097 bp, 28 predicted proteins | sample MGYA00241813_ERZ501917 | MGnify/ENA primary metagenome ERZ501917 (study PRJEB25962, sample SAMEA2042408) | human gut metagenome | biome: human gut; feature: human-associated habitat; material: faeces...
GCAACAAAATTTGCCGAAAAGACACGTGTATACGCTTGTGAAGACAGGTTCTTATACTTTATTGTGTGATTATGTGCGCAAAATTCGATAATACAGAAATCATTATTACAGTCACGCAAAAATGATATTTATATTATAAATATAACATATATTTTCGACAATGTCAATATATTTTTGTCAATAATTTTAGCTACGACTAATATAAGATAACTGCGCCTATTTGAAGGAAAGAACGAGTCTGCGGACAAAAAGTTGGACACGAAAATTCATCGCATTTAGGCTATTTTGCCTGTAAAAATAACAATTGTACATTATCGTCTTTCAAGATTACGCAATGGAGAGCACTTGGAGGTGAAGATTATTTTTCAAACTTTGCATACTTCCCTGATTCCAATCTAATCGTTCATTTATCGGAAACTAAGCAGAGTATGATATCATCAGTTAACACCCTCTTGCATTTTTATCGCACTGTCATAATACCTTTCATTCCGTCGCTTCTGTTATGATCATTATAAATTAATTCGATTTCATCACTTGTACATGCATATAAAATTTTGATTTCAGAATCACCTTTAATAAAATCAACAGAACTAATTATGGCATTAGCGCGTTTCACATTGCTACTTCCAACCCATACATCAATTCCTGCACCATCGGAAGAGACTGTTCCTTTTAAGAAACCATAATCCAATGGATAAATATAATCTGAATATTTTGGATGTGCGCTTCCTTTCGGTCTATCTATTTCGATATCATATTTTTCAAATAGTTTATCCATCATTTCCCAAAATTCATTATCATATTTATTCATATTAATCTCCCTTCGGTCTAAAGAAAATGGTTGGCAAATATCCATCATGAACAGATACAAAATCTGAAGCTGTTATTTCTATTGGCTGATTATTTCTCGCATGAAATACTCCAGGACAATATGGATCTTTTTTTTCTAGTGTTCCATACCATAAGTATCTTCTATCATAAACTCCACCAGCACATGAATTTTCGTAAGCACATCCCTTACATTCACTCGGTATGGTTTTTACAATCAAATTTGTCAACATGTTACTCTTTTCAATTTTATCAAGAACATTAGGCTCTGTGATATTTGCTACAATATAATTCTCATCAATGAGATATGTGCTAGGAGTAATGCTTCCATCTGCAAGTATTCTAATACTACGATCTCCTGATGGATCGGCAACAGTTTCATTCGTTAAGAAGGAAGAAAATAGTGCATCATTCATTGAAATAATGTGATGTTGCTTAGCAATATAATTTAACGCATCAACAAATGTCTCGTACGAGATAATAAACTGTTTTGAAAGATCATTTACCCCTTCTGTCGGCCTATACATGTTCATACGAAGTATGGCACCGTATTCCTTGGCAATACTAAAGAGTCCATCAATATTCTCACGAGAAACATTTTTCTCACTTCCAAGAAAAACGATTGTTGTAGGCTTCTTATATTTTTCACACAGAGCTAATGTATCGATTGCCCATCCATATGCTTTTGGTTGCCCTCTAAATTCCGCATGCTTTTTAGCATCACAAAAATCTAACGATACATCAACCTCATCTATACCTTCAATAAAAGCATTTAAGCATTTTTCATCCTTGACCGCTTCTGCAAGATGTCCATTTGTAGTTAGTGCCTGTCGTATTTCAGGATAATGATTCCTAATATAGGCCACCAAATCAAACCATGATTCATCTAATGTATTCTCACCAGTCCCATAATTTATCGAATTAATCTTTTCATGATTCTCATCGATAAATCTGACCCAATCAGCATAGCCAAGATCTTTACTATTCTTTCTTCTATATTTACTATAGCAGAATTGGCAATTCATATTACAATGAGAGATTGTCCCCCATCCAATATTCCATTTTCTCATTATTGAACACCATCCATTTCTTTTCTTATTTCCTCTATTTCTCTTATGGCATAAGCTTCCCAATCTTCATTTGCAAGAATTCGTTCCGCTACATTTTGATGATGACTACCAATTTTCTTGTTGAAAGCTAAGCCACGCTTATTAACTTCAATTTGAATATCTTTAACCAATTCAGTGTACTTTTGAAAAGCTTGATAAAGCCGTTCAGTATCTTCATGCATAAACCGATACTCATAATTTAGGTAGTTGCCTACAAGTAAGTTATTTTTCTCGACTAGTTTGGCAATCGGGGTCCCTGTAATTACATATAATTTTTTTGTCAATTTACCCAAATCGTAATGATGTAAATGGTTAAAAAGAAAATCTAAGTTTTTTCTAATGGTATCTTTTGTCGCAAATGGGTCAAAAGTAATCAATCCCGGAATCAAATTTATACCTCTATCAACAATATTTTTAGCAGCAATAAAGTTCTCCTCTAAAGATTGTTGCTTATTATAACGTTTTAGTTGTTCAGCATCAGCTGATTCGAAACCAATTCCTAATTGCTCAAGACCTGCATCAACAAGATAATCTAATATTCTTCCATTAGTAGCAGCTCTAACTGAAATCGAACCTGAAAAAGTAATACTAAACGGAAGCTGCTTTATTGCATCATGAAATTCTTTTGCTCTTACTTCGGCTCCATCAATAGGTCCCAACATATCATCATCTGTTAATGAAAACCTAGTTACTCCGTATGTATCATGAATTTTTATAATCTCGGAAGTGACTATTCCTAACGGGAGAGGCTTCCACTTGCCTTTAATAATATTTACACATGACAGACTACAAAAAGTACAGCATGCGTGCGGACACCCTCTACTGGTTTCAAGACGATATGTTTTTCGCCCAGCTTCTCTCAAAGGACTGCAATAATTGTCTGGCCAAGAATCAGTTTCTCGCACTTGATTCTTTGTAAGTTTTGCTTGAGATAAAAAATTCTCTCGTGTAACAATTCCAATAATATCTTGATTTGGATTGTCCAACCACAATGGAAACACGTTTTCAGCATCCACGTAACAAACATAGTCTACATCCCAATCATTGTCATAAATGTACTTCCACGATAACTTGGCGAACCAACCACCAATAAAAATGATACCCTTATAACCTTCTGCTCTTAAACGTTTAACAAATTCATGTGTAAGACGAGCGGAAGTTTGCATTACAGAGATCATTACCACATCAAAACTATTTGTCATAATATCTGTTATCATATCTGCCAAACAGTTTTTATCACATTTAGTTACTTCAACATTATACTTCAGTAAAAGGGCATGAATAATATTTACACCGATATATTCATCTTCTATGTAATCCCATTTTTCAGAAAATTTTGTGTATTCTTGCTCACAAAATGGCATATTTATCAAATATGTCTTCACTTTGTTTCCTCCATACATTTTCTTACATATTTTTCTCCGTCTTGCTCCAAGCGGTTCTCTTTGCACATCATAACAAGATCCTTTAGCATTTCTACGTCCTGCTCAAGCATTTTTTTATAATGCTCATATATGTGCTCGTTACCAACAATACCATTGGCCATCAATATATCTGCGTCAGCATAATACTCTTTCATATTATGGTTACACCAGATATCAAATATCTTTCGAATTCTTAAAATTTCCTTATTTTTATACCTGCATTCAATATATGGAAAACCTTGTCTATCGCACAGCCCGAGTTCAACAAACTTATCAACAATCGGATCTGTTGTTCTAATCCATAAATGAGAATTTATTCTATGAAATAAAGACTCATGCATGTGTTTCTCAACAAATAAACAGTTTTCTAAAACCCCATCAATATCTATGATTGGATTAAACATAATGAAATTGACCAAACACGTAATGCTATTATCCGATAAATACTTAATAGCCCTATCACTATATGAAATGCCGATTCCTTTATTAAATAATCTCAATGAATCTTCGTGAGCACTTTCAGCTCCAATACCGATAACAGTTGCCCCGAGTTCTTTAAGTTTTTTAGCTCGATATTCAGTAATATCATTAGGACGTGCAGATAATCTAAATGATATTTCTAAATCTGATAATTCATTAACTAATTCATCTAAAAAATCATCTGACTTGTCTCTGAAGAAATTATCGTCAACAATTTTTAATGAAGATATATTATAATCATCAACCAATCTATGTATTTCAGCTGAAACAGATTGAGAACTTCTAAATGTTTGCTTTATACAATCATTTAATTTATAAAATGAAGATATACTGCAAAAGCTACATTCACCATAGCATCCCCTGCTAGTTGTAATTGCAAATGGTTGTCCTTCAAGTTCATTAGGTGTAAGATATCTTGCCTGAAATGGCAAAACATCCAAATTTTTAATCCTTTCTCGTTTTATGAACTTATCTTCGAGTCCCCTTCTATATACTCCCGCGACATTAACATTAAAAGGATTTATCAGCATCTCATAAAGAGATATTTCACCCTCTCCAACAATAATTGCATCTAACCATCCATATGTTCTTAATAGGTATTCTTTATTAAGAGAAGCATAATGTCCTCCTGCAAATACGATTGCAGATGGGCTGATTCTCTTTATGTATTCGCCTACAATTATGAAATTCTCATGGCTTGTCACAAAAGGCGATATCCCAATATAACAATTATCATCCTGTTTTAACCACTCCATTATATAGCTTAAGCATTCTGTTATAGATAACCTTTTAGCATAAGCATCTAATATATCAGTGCATATATCACGTGCTTCTAAATAAGCCTTTAGAAATGCTAGTCCACAATGCTCTTCGGGCTTTCTTACCGATTCCCCCGGAAGATTTATTAGCAAAACCATCATGAGTCTAATCCACCTTTATAATATAAAAATATTCTACACATGATTCTTTTTCATATATCGCATGCATATTTTTAAATCTTGTGAGTACTTTCTTTAGCCTTTCATCAAATGCTTTTAAAGTATTTCTACAATTAGGCAATTCCATAAAAATATTATCTTTATTAAGAAATCCCATTGGATGTGACAAGATTAACAAGCCTTGATTATTTATGTTGTTAGTAACAAATTTAAAGAAAAATTCTAAACGTGTATTAGGCATCAAACATCTTAATGCGACTATTGCATTCATTTCTCTTCCTGTGCCAATTACAAATGAATCGTCCTCAAAGTCAGCTTCAAAGCTCTCTATAACTTTGTTACTATCGATATTATTTACAGAGCTACCGATTTGCTCCAAGGCGTAATATTTAAAGCACTGGTTATTAGGAATTTCTTTTCCATCAGCTGTTCCAACAAATAAAACCTTCTCGCCAAACTTGCAATATTGTTTTAGCATGTTAGTAATATACTCATACCATGCGCCATTATATCCAATGTTTCTCTCGCTTGAGGCAGATTCCCAAAAGCCATCCTGTCCGTACTTTTTTTCTCTATAGTACATATATCTATCACTTACAAATCTAGAAAATGCTTCTGGATTTTCAATTCCTTTCAGTTTTGATACAAAAGTAAGATCCATCATATCTCTAACTGAAACACTTTTCATTTCATCAATGACTTTGATATCTAAATCATTATTCTGTAGAAACACTTGAATATCATTTAAGACTTCTCTCTTTACATCTATGTTGTACCATTCTCTATTCATACATATACTCCGGAAACTCTTTGAAACTATTATTCGTTCTTTTTAAGTTACGACATTTATTGCAAGTATTTTCTTTGTATTCCTTCAAAAATTCCATAATAATTGCGGTAGTTTTTTTCTGTATTCACTTATAGATTTTGAATTAGAATTACTCTGCTTACCATCAAGTTGCTCGATTTCTTTTTCTCTGTGCATAGGATCATCAATTTGAACGGCAATACCTGCATAGCATAATCCTGCTAGTCTGGCACATGTTGCTTCTGGATCACAGGTCTGCCCCACAACATCCCATCCCATTTTATTGTAAAAGTCCAATTCAGCTTTAGTTTCGATACGTGGCCAGCCGTGAAAACAAACATAAGTAGCATCTGTTACCACGTCGAAAGGTACCTTCTTTGCTGCTATCTTCAATTTATTCGTTAGATTTTCACAAAATGGTCTATACATTTCCGCATTATGAAATCCATACTGCTGATTAACTGAAATGTGATAATTACCCATACCAACAAAATCTCCTAATATGTATGTAGTACCTGCACTTCTTTCAGGTACGATTCCTCCAACTACAAAAGTTCCTACTAAATTCTTACACCCCATATTCGTAACTGCTTCAATATTTTGCTGATAATTTATCATATCTGATGAAACTTTTTGCCCGTTAAATCTACCGTAGATAATCAACACATCAATACCACTTACATTCCCAACATAGCATCTATCTACTGGACCATATGAGGTATCAACAGTAATTCTCTTAAGCTTATAATTTTTAATCATTTCATCACTTCTCATAATAAACGCAATTTCTGGCTTAAACATCAAATCACACCTTTATCTTTAAAGCTCAAACTTCGCACATGAATTTTCGCCATGTACCTCGAAAATCTAATATCCGGCAACAGCTTAACTATCAACATTCAGTGCTCTAGGTATTCTGTAGTTTTGACTTAAGAAATTGATCTGCATTCTCTACTCAAGTGCAGATAGCTTTTGCAAACTTTGAAATAATATAGTTACACATTTCATCAACAGTGCCTGAAAAGCAATCAATTTCAATCAATTTTTTTCCGTATTTACGCTGTATTTCCTTTTCTAACTCTAAACGTTGAGCATCATGCTTAGCTAAGTCATTTGTAAGTTCATTATCCCATGCTGACAAATCTGTCTTGTCTAATAAATGCTTTTTAATCACTTCTCTATCAGAACGAATATAAATAACATAATCTGGTTCCAAGGAATCCTCTGCCAATCTTGCATACCCTGCTGCAATAGCCTTGGCGATATCTTCTTGCTCATTAATATAACCATGAGCTCTTAAATGAGCGATGCTTGAAGTATACGTTTTATCTCGTACAACACTTACTTTTTTCAACATCTTATTTATACGCAACTCATCTAGTAATAAGTCCACCAAGTATAAATACTCAATTTCCTTTGTCTTTCCAGTGTTCAAAATAACCCGAAGACTGTCCCCATACGAAGTATTGGAAAAAATACTCTTTACATATTCCGCATCCAGCATCTCTGCTAATCGCTTTGCAATGGTTGTTTTGCCTGTACCCGGCATTCCTTCAACTAAAACATACATCTCTACACCTCTATCATTTTACATTTTATTTTTCCATTTATTACACCTTCAAATAATTCATTGACATCGTCACCTTCGTACTCAGCATTTATAAATACGCTTTTAATTCCCGCTTCAATATTTCCTGTATACAAAGCATTATTAAATACTTTTCCTGGAATCCTTGTAATACTCCTCCAAAGTTTCTCTGTTGAAATATGTGGATACATATTTTTTGCGGCTCTTGCTTGCTCTATTAAGGAAAAAGTTCTTCCTGTTCCTAGTCCATCTGACGCAATACACCACGGAATTTCTAAATCCTCTAGCAATTCCAGATCAATCATTTTAGTGTTCAGAAAGGCATTCGATATTGGGCAAATAGCCATTATAGCACCTCTGCTTTTCACAATTTCCAAATCTCTTTCTGTACAGTAGCCACCGTGTACAAGTATAGATTTCTCTGACAAAAGCCCATATTCATCAAGCAATTCTACCGATGAAATACCATGAATACTTTTTTCAAGATTAACAGTTTCCTCATCTTCTGAGATATGTACTGTAATAAAAGCAGCACCTATATTGATGCAATCTTTAGCCAATTTAAAAGACTCAATGTCATTGGCGTAGATAGAGTGCAAAAAAACGCCTATTTTATTCTTAATAGATTTATTTTTGCTCAGATACTCTTTGAATCCTTTAATACCAGCTTTCTTATATGAGGAAAGTTTTTTGCTATTCATGATTGGATATCCAGACATGGTAAGCATCTTATATTCATCCGCTATTTCTGCAGATCTCGCTGCACAAAATCCAACCGTACCTTGATTCCACATCTCCTGTGCCGAAAATCTTGCGCTTTCTATCCAACGCTTGTCTTTCTCTTCTTTAGTTAATTGTTCATTGTACTTTTCTGTGTATTCAAGATACTTTGAAATTGTCCAATCAGTGCCATCAATATGCCTAAAAAGGCTTTCTCCTAAATGGCTATGTATATTGAAAAAGGAAGGAAGTAATACACCGCTGCAATTTTTAATTAAATTGTTTGTTTTTTTTATTTCAGCGACTCTTCCTCCTAGACATTCCATTTCAACTAGTGCAATTTGAAAAGTACCGTTTTCTTCTAATAAACACCTTGCAACTATTATGTTATTCAAGATTATCTAACACTTCCTCTATCTTATTAAAATCAAATATTTCAACGTTTTTATTTGTCATGCCTCGAAACATAGGGGAATATGCAGTCGTACTATTACTATCCCAAAAGCAAATAATACGCTTGCTTCTTGAAGTGGCATAACCCAATTCAATATAAGTTCCATCTGTTCTTATTGACTGATGTTGATATGAAGGAAATAAAAAAATGCATGCATCTGCTTCATCAATCCATCCCAAATCTCTTTCTACAATAATATTGTCAGGCTCTATTTTATTTCTACCGTATTCTTCAACAACATGTGCCGAAAAAACCTGAAATCCTAACTTACTTAATGCATTGATGATTTTTGTATGAATGCAAAAAAAATCTTCATCAAAACCATTCTCTGCTATCAAATTAGATATAGGTCCTCCTACAAAAACCTTTTTACTCATCGCTTTGATTTCCCCACCATTCATTTATTAATTCGCTGAGTGTCCTCACCTCGTGGTTCGACATCATTATTTTTATATTTTTTGAATATGCTCCTAATTGGCACATGCACTCTTGGCAAACTCCACAAGGATTTATTATTCTACCATTATCCTTAACTGCAATTATTCTGGATATTTCTGTCTCCCCATTTGTTAGCATTGTTCCTATGGCATTTCTCTCGGCACACAAACCTACTGCACATGAATTCGCAAGACTAACTCCCGAATAAATATTGCCATTAGTCGTAAGTATAGCTGCCGCTACAGAGCCGACTTTCATGTATTTTGACAACTTTTTCTCACCTTGAAGTCTACATGCTTCCACATATAGTTTTTCCCATTCTTTATCCATTTTCGTCTTCTTAATTTACTATATATACGTTCTGCAATTTCAGTCATTTTAGCATTCACTTCATTTGATATTAGTGTTGCCTTTTAAGCAACCAGTTTTTTAGTAAATTCGTTTGATAAGTATTATTCTTCTACCATTCTTATCAGCTTTAATTAAGAGCCTGTGCTCATAAGCGTTTTAAGAGCGTAGCAGCATGAGAAATCATAATCATATACACAGGAGATTTCCCATTATTTTGTCCCATACGCCGTTATTTCTTGCTCGGCGATAAAAACTCCATACCGTATCATGTAGCGGATGGTCATGCAGCAGCATTCTCCACTGGCAGCCTGTCTTTATGATATACAGCACTGCTTCTACCAATGATCTCTTATGATATTTGCTTTTATTTCCGGATGGAAAGAATTCTTGGATTGCTTCCCATTGCTCGTCTGTCAAATCACTTTTGTAATTTGTTGCTTCATACTCTTTTTCCATATCTCCTATTATATCACTTTTTTGTTATGAACACAAGCTCTTATATGAACTTCAGCAACTTCTTTTCCATATAGAATTCATATTCCATCTTCTTTAATCCAACCTTATCAAACTGAACAGCTATCGAAATACCTTCAATTGCCGTAATCTTGCCGAGGCCAAATGCTTTATGTTTCACCTGCCTTCCGACGATATCGGCTGGTATTTCTATCTGCGGTTTGGGTTCTGGTTTCGGAACAATCGGTACAACAAGTGAAGACTTCTTTGCTCCTTTTTTCTTGGCAGCAACCAACATTTTTGTATACTCAGCATCAACATTCTTGCCACGATTTTTGTAGTCATCCATATCCTTAAACACGAACATTTGTGGTTTCTTTACATCATTATCTGATACAGGCCTTATTGGGAACATCCATACTTTTCGATCATTACCATCTTCACCGGGCTGCACATCTGTGTATGGCTTGCTCACGAGTTCTATTCTTCCGCAGTAGGATATATTCTCCAGCATCAATGACCTCAAACAGATGGACATCCACTCCATTATAATCAGATTCAGCCAATGTGGCATTCTGCGCCCAATGAATATCCTGATCACCTGATTTGCCCATGCCCGTATAATGTAAAATCCCACCGATCCACTTATCGTGATAAAGACCTTTTGTATAATCTGATACGATAACAAGTGTATTCGTTGTTCTTGAACGGCGCATACCTCCTATGTTTCCGCATTTGAATATTCTAACAATATCTTCATTTTTTATAATTTGTCCTATTTCTAATCCTGAATTAAACATAGACGGTCCTCTAATCTTAATATCTATTCCGCTGTTCACGAACCCTTAAAATTGTTGAGTTGCCGGATTGGTTGTCAATTTTTTTCGTTTTCCAAAATCATCCCCAAATGCTTGTATCTAATCCACTGACACACATTTTGCAGTAGATATATTTCCATATAAGAAAACCTAGCTTTTAATGTGCCATTTGCATTTCTCTCAAACCTCTACCATCTCAAACTGACAAGTGTGTTTTTTACTCTTCTTATCATAGTTCACGCCAACAAATAAAACTGGCTCTTTACGAAATGTTGGGGTAGTAAAATCCATCTGTAAACAGAAGCAAACGGCTGCGTATCAAAGCAGCAACCACGGCATCTCAGCCACCGGAGGGTTTACTTCCCACGGCTATTCCTGTCGGAACAGAGTATCTTTTGTCAATTGATCTGCGTATGTATCCTATGCAGTCGATCTGATCATCGACTTTGCGGTCTGTCATTCTCGCTCTCCACCTGATTGGAATTGAATAGTAGGTGTGTCATGGCGTGCTTTCCGCTGCATCACAACCCGATACTTCGGGAATGCGGTGGTGATTTGCATCACGTTATCCTGGACGCAGATCTCTGTATTTGCTCCTGCTGTATTCACTTGTCAAGCTACAGATGGTTTACTACCCAAGATCAAACTATCGTTTGATCTTGAATATATTATACCACAAAAGAACAGACTTGTAAAATCTGCGATTTGACCTTTTTGCAGATTTGACAAACGTTTTATTTTGTGGTATAATATATACCCTTATTTTTACGGCTGCCCATTTTGGGCAGCTTTTTCTATTTCTCGCCGCCTATAAGAGCCGGAAAACATATGCAGGATGCGATTTCGGAAACGTCCAAAATTCCGGTAGCCATAGGCATTTCGCTTTAGCACTTTGATCCGGTTGTTGCAGCCCTCTGTGTAACCATTGGTGTACGGGCAGTCAAATGAATGGAGTATTTCCTCTTTCCATTCTTCTATGGTGTCACAGCAGGCTTCAAACTCATTTAATCCACTGTTCCGGGCAAGGCTTAGCCAAAGGTCTAATGTTTGTTCTGCTGCTTCTCCGGTGTCACAGTCCAGCACTTGTAAAAAATCATCTTTGATGCGATGGGCTTTGTGCAGCCGTTCTGACAGCTGGAGCATGGCAGTCACGTGTTCCTGATCCGATTCCTCCAGATAGTCAAATCGCTTGTTCAGCAACACTCTGGAACGCTTGAACTGCACTCGCTCCTTGCGGCTAAGCTTCGCTTGCTCTTGTTTCCGGATCGATTCAAATGCCCAGATCACTTGCCGTATCCAGTGATACTTATCTACTACTCGCACAGCCTTGGAAAACACCTCTGCTGCCGTATCCTGATAGGGCTTCCACATATCGGAAATGAAACGTGTGACCTTTTCTCTTGCTTTTTCTTTCCACTGTAAGAAATACGATTTGACATCCCTTTTGTGCCGGTCTGGTAGAATGTCCAGCACCTTTTTCTTTTCCGGATCTGTAACAATGCACTGATATTTTTCCCGTCCAGTGTTTCCCTTAAACTCATCGATCGCAACAGACTGCTCCAGAACTGGTAATTCATCAAAGCAAACATTTTGATCGAATGTGCGGATCACCGTGGAAACAGATGTACCAATCTCTCTGGCGACACTGGAAAACGAGTATTCATTCTCCAGCTTCCAACAGATCTGATTTGTCAGACGTGCAGTCATTCTGGCATATCTGGGCAACAAGTCATTCTTTTCCGGAAAACGCTTGCAGCAGCTTTTGCATACATACCGACGTTTCCGCAAAATCAGTGTCGTTTCTTTTCCGAGGATCGATACCTCTTTGATTTTTTGCTGCCGATAGTCATGTACTGCATCTGTCAGAACACCGCACTCTGGGCAAGGCTGCTCCTGACGCTCCATCTCAATATGGAGTGTGACAGTATCACGATCGGATTCCACTTTTGTCAGATGCAATCCGTCAATATCAAATAGTTGTGCTGCAAAATCAGTAGGCATAGCAGATTCTCTTTTCCGGTTTCACGATATTTTCTTTCCGATTATACCAGAAACGTTCCGGCTTGTAAAATCTGCAAACTTGTGTCATCGCAGATTTTACAAGTCACTGATTCTGTGCTATACTAACTTTGTCTGTGCAGAATCGACTTGATACAAAAAGAGATGCCGTCATTTGACAGCATCTCTTACAATATGGTATAATAGAACAGTCGGCTTCTTCCGTCAGGAAGGAGGTGAACGTATTTGCTGTATTACATGATTTCGCTTTTCACTTCTGTTATGGTAGACATTATCCTGTATAAGGTCTACAAATGGCTAGACAGGAAGTAAGCCCGACAAATAGCCTAACACATTGCCTGATTCCACTTGGATAAGGCGAAAGCCCTCAGAGCTGCAACTCTGGGGGCTTTCTTTTTGCGTGAACGCATTGCCTTTACATGATTTCTTTTCGTTTCTATTATAGCACAGCATCACAAGAATGTCAACTATTTTTTTATAATCCCAAATGGTTTTGGCGGCGTTTTTTCAGGATTTCTTGCTTTGCATTCTCTAATGCTGGCAGCAAAAAAGTTTCTAGTCTTTTGGACATAGACTTCATGTAAAATTGCTTTCTTGCTTGCGAACAAACTAGGTATCCATTATATGTTTCTGGAATATTCTCGATAAAATCGTAGATTTCGTGCATTTTTAGTTGAATTACAGGAATCATTCTTTTTTCCGCTAACAAAAGACCTGGATATTTTAATGTTTCTAAATCTCTTGCTAATAGTGGTTTCCCTTTTAAACCATAGGTTGTCGCTGTGTTTCGTATGCTTGATTGTATTCTTGTTTCATCACTAAGCATCAATTCCAATCTCTTTTCTGTACATTTATTGGCAAAAGATGCACCATTATCAAATACAGGTGCAAGACGATACGCATCATTCTCATAGAGTACACCCCAGTTTCCATTGTTGCGATCTGTATTATTAATTAGGATGTCTATGAGCATTTGAGTCCAAAATCGTTCTGTTATACCGCTTACTTTGCTGAGAATAGGGTTGTATCGTAAGTGCAGAAGGATTTCTTCAAGGTCAACTAGATGTGAATCCGAGGTAGAGGATAGGCTTTCTTCCAGTTTCTTAGAGAGTTCATTGTTATATACATTTTTCAAAGTCCGAATTTCACGAAGGGAGCCTTCTTTTTGACAAAAATCTTTGCAGGCAACTACTAGTTTGCCATTTCGGATTCCTAAAATAGTTTGATGCACGTCAATTCCAAGTATTTCATAGATGTGACTTCCTATATATTCAGACAGCGGTGCTGTCATATATGACAGCACATCACCACGCATTCCTTTTGTACTTTTGGGGTACTTTACAATCCAATATGTTCCATCAATTGTAATACCTTCTTTTTCGCCAGCTTGTCCACCATATGTGCCATTTCTCTCATTGGTTAAGTATGGATCAAGATTATATATTTGCTGCATAATTTCTCCCTTCAATCCGGAAACATATACTTTTCGCAAATCATATCCCACTGATGTACATTCAAAACGTCAGGTACAAGCATTTTTGACCAGTTTTCAATGGCATCTGATATACTCATAAATGCTCCCATATCGTTTTCTTCATCTGCTTTTTCAGCTGTTTTTATCATATCTTTGATTGCATCGGGAAGTTTATCATAAAAATCAGAAATATCAATTACATTGTCATTTGCAATCCATCGAAATTTTTTTGCCATCGGAACCACTCCTTTTAATAATATACCATCGCCATACTTGCCAGTTCCATAAATGCTGTCTTGTTTTCCGGAAGAATACGCAATCCCTGAAAGCTCTCATCATGTGCAAAGTAATATGTTGCCAAAGCTTCTGTCAGAGCGGCATCATCTGCTTCCTCTATTTGGTGCAGCATATCATTTACCGTTTGCGTAAAAGTTGTACAGCGTAAACCATTTTGTGTGAAATACTCTATTTCATGAAAATCTGGAACAAGGTTGTAGTTGATATTTTGGTAAATGCCCTTTTTTCGTGCGTAAACATCGATCACTCGTTCATTCAAATATCCAGTGAACAGTCCCATATATTCCAGTGCAGATACACCACATAAAATGACATCTTCTGTGACAACACTTTTCAACCACATTCCATGGGAGAGAAAATCACCGCTTTTTCGGGTTTCCATCATTTCATCCGCCTCCTGCATTCAATTTCTCTATTCATACCATACACGATTTCGTTCCATTTGTCAAGTAGCTTACTCGCCCGATTTGATATTCCGGCACAGATAGCACATCCGGATTTTCGTTATAGACTAACGCAGTCTTTCGATTTTCTTTCCTGTTCCGCAGCATTTTGTTCCGGTGCATCAGAACCTTCGCTGACGATCTCGTCCTTGTCCTGGAACTGTAATGCAGCATTCAGTTCTGCCAAACGGCTGGATTTTGCCTGATATTCTGCTTCTTTTGCAAATGGTTTTTGGATCTCCACTTCTGCCGTGTGCAGCTGTGTTTGAATATCCTCCAGTTGGTGCGTAGCATTCCGAATTCTGTCCTCGATACCACGGAGTACGTTGTCGATTCTGGTGATGTTTCCGGAACTGTCATCACCCAGCTCCAGTCGATGCACACCGCTATGTTCCAACGTCATGGTGTAACCCTTTTGCAGCGGCTCAAACCGTGCAAACATAGTAAACCCACAGTATTCGCCGATCTCCGCCTTGGAATTGTCCGGCTTGACAAAGCTGCGGATCGCCTGCATCAGTGCAGCAGCTGCTTTTTTCCGCTCTGTGTATACCACGCCACGAACGCACATAGGCGAGAATCCGTCCACATTTGGTGTGTAATGCTCTGTATAGTGCTTCATGTCGTCGGTGTAGTGCTGAATGAATTGCTCCTTTTGCTGAATTTGCTTGGGATATTCATTCCGCACCATGTCTTCCATTCGATACCGCTGATTTCTCCAGCTGTTTCGGGAAGCTTTCAGCTTGGAAACCTCAATGTCCAGTTCCATCTGCTCTTTTAGCCGAGGATCTCCGGTGCAGACTGCCTTGACCTCAGCATAGGACAATGCACGATCGTCCACGTCCTCTACATCTCGGTTCGGCGATTTGGATGTCATGATCTGACCGGTGATCTTTTGTTTCCGCTCGATAGTCTGCCAACTGTAGGCATCAAAGGTGTCCTCTGTGACATAGCGATAGATGTGGACTTCTTTGTTTTGATTGCCCTGTCGGATGATCCGTCCTTCCCGCTGCTCGATGTCGCTTGGACGCCAGGGTACATCTATATGATGTAATGCGATCAGACGCTCCTGTACATTTGTGCCTGCACCCATCTTTTCCGTAGAGCCGAGCAGCACACGCACTTTTCCTTTTCGTACCTTTTCAAAGAGGGCTTCTTTCTGCTTGTTGGTGCTTGCTTCGTGGATATATGCGATTTCTTCCGCTGGGATACCCATGTCGATCAGATGGTTTTTGATGCTGTCATAGATGTTGGTAAATTCTTCGCTGCTCTTGAATTTGTCCGGTGTGGACAGATCTGAGAAGATCAGCTGTGCAGACCGCTGCTCGCTGGTTTCCCGCCAGATGCGGTATACATTTTTGGCACACGTCATCGCCTTGCTGTGTTCCGATTCCGGCAAATCGTGGTTCAGCAGCCGCTGATCCAGAGCCAGACTTCTGCCGTCGTTGGTGATGGACAGCATATTGTCCATGGAACTGTCTACGCCGCCGCCGTGAACTCTGTCCGCACGTTCCATAAAGGACTGCATAAACTGCTTCTGGATCTCGGATGATGGCAGCACTTCAGTGTGAAAAACGGCTTTTGGTACGTCCAGATTTAGCATATCGGCGGTCTGAATGTCTGCGATCTCTCGGAACAAGTTGGTCAGTTCCGGCAAGTTGTGGAACTTGGAAAATCTGGTCTTGACACGGTATCTGCCGCCCTCCGGAGCGACTTCACCGGCAGTGACCGCTTCCAGAAAGTTACCCGCCCAACAGTCAAAGTGGATCATGCCCATTTCCGTCAAGGTGTCGTGCTGGAGATACTTCTGAAAGGTGTAAGCTTCTGCAATACTGTTCGAGATTGGCGTGCCGGTGGCAAAAGTACAGCCTTTTCCGTGGGTGATCTCGTCCAGATACTGTACTTTCATATACAAGTCCGATGCACGGGAAGAACCACTGGAAATTCCTACGTTCTGCATTTTTGTGAAGATCTCCAGATTTTTGAACATATGGGCTTCGTCCAGAAACAGATGATCTATGCCCAGTTCCTCAAAGTATACTGTGTCGTCATCTCGCTTTTTGTCCTGTAAAGCTTCTAGCTTCTTCTTGATCTTTTTCCGAGATGCCTCCATTTGCTTGACTGTGAAACTGCGTCCATTTCCGGAGTGATTCAGTTCTTCGATCCCTCTGGTGATCTCATCTTCCTGCTGCCAGAGCAACGCCCGTTCCCGTTCCGGCGATACAGGGATCATGGTAAACTGGCTGTGTCCCATAATAATGGCATCATAATCGCCCAGCATTGCCTTGGTGAAGAACTCTTTTCGCTTGTCTTGCTCAAAAGTCGCCTGTGTCGCCACAAGGATATTGGCAGAGGGATAGAGTTTGATGTAATCCAATGCAAACTGCTCTGTCAGGTGATTGGGAACAACCACCAGACTTTTCCGGCACAGCCCCAGCCGTTTCAGTTCCTGTGCCGCAGCGATCATTTCAAAGGTCTTTCCGGCACCAACGGCATGAGCCAACAGTGTGTTTTTGCCGAACAGGATTCTGGCAACGGCATTTTTCTGATGCGGTCGCAGTGTGATGTCCGGATTCATGCCGGGCAGCTGTAAGATGCTGCCGTCATACTCCCGTGGACGGATGCAGTTGATCGACTGATTGTAGATCTGACAGAGATTTTCCCGACGGTCTGCATCTTCCCAGATCCATTCGGAAAAACGTTCTGAAATTGTCAATAACACTTGACACATTTCCAACAAGGATTATGAAGCGAAACGTGCGACGGCAACCGCTGCGTAGAATCTTTGCCTCTTTACAGCAGGAGGAAGCCCGCCAATGGACGAGCAGATCCTGCGGTTGCTCCAGTAACTCATGAAATACCGCCAGACCATGAATTTCAGTTCTTCTATTTTGTAATGTTCTGTCTTCCTGCCCCGATGATAAAACAATTCCTCTTTCATCCTTGCCCAGATGCTTTCACATCTCGCATTATCATGGCCTCTTCCTCCAGCACGGTTCATACTCTGCACAATGCCATATTTTTGAATGACTGCCCGATATGCAGCACTGGTATACTGGCTGCCGCGGTCGGAATGCGCAATGGCTCCTCGAATCTCCGGATACCGCAAGCTCGCATTTTTTAGTGTTTCACAGCACAGTTCGGCTCGCATATGATCCGCCATGGCAAGACCATTCGGCATCAGGTCATAGCAATCAAAGATCGCTGAAACATACAGTTTTCCGTCTTTTGCCGGAATTTCTGTAATATCTGTCACGCACTTTTGCAATGGTGCATCTGCTGTGAAATCGCGTTTCAGAAGATCATCAGATGATCTTGCAGGCTATGTTTACAGGGAATTCGGTCACTGTTTCGGCAGAGCAGAGGAAAATATATGCCTGAATGGTATCGGTCAGGCTGAACCAAAGGGATTGCTCCATTTTGCTGAAATTGGCGTTACAGCAAGTACGCTCACAGCAGATGCAGTTATTGAATTGTTCTTCAGTCTGGACAAGCAGTATCGCAAAAATGCGGTATGGGTGACGAATGACGAAACTGCTATGACACTTCGTATGCTGAAAGACAGTGCCGGAAATTTTCTCTGGAGAAGCACGGACGATACGATTTTCAGCCATACAGTTGTCATCAGCAACTACATCAACGACAGCACAATTGTCTTTGGAGACCTTTCTTATTATTGGCTCATCGAACGTCAACCACTTGCTGTACGCCCTCTAAACGAGCTTTACGCACAGGAAAGCTGTCTTGGGCTGATTGCAGCGGAACGTATTGACGGCAAGCTGGTGCGTCCGGAGGCAGTCAAGCTGTTTAAACTGAATTAAGGGCGACACAATGCCGCCCCTGTAATTCGCTTATTATTCCATATGTCTGAATGCAGAATTGCCCGTGAGGTTCCGCAGAAGAATCTTACGGGTAGTTTTATATTCAGTACCGATCATACCAAGCCGTAGTAAAAAACAGCGAAAGGTGTATTTTTCATTGTCGGTTTTCTTAACTGTTCCCACTCTTTTCTGTCTGTTTGTCATTTCACACAGCTTGATGACAAGTTCTGTATAGGCTCTGATTTCATCAGAATCCTGCGTATAGGGAAGCCATGGAAAGCTGATTTTCTCCACACTGGTTTTGACTGTAAGCGTATCTGTTCCGATTGCTTTTTTCAGCAGACTTGCTTTGCCTGCGATGATTTGTTCAAGTACTGCAATTTTCTCATCGGGCAGCGTATCTCTTGGAACTGAAAGTGTAAGACAGTCCGTTTCTGTTCCTTCGCTCTCCCAGCCATGCTCCTTTAGATGATTGAGAAGTGTCATAGCATCAATATTATCGGAAATCGTCAGCGTTCCGTCACGTTCCAGAATGCAGTCGCCAATCTGATAGTTACAAGGTTGGCACTTCCAGATAACATGGATTTGTTCCAAGAATTTCTCCGATATGGTCAGCAAGTCCTCTGCGTTTTCTGCTTTGCAGATTGATTTTCATTTGAATTGTACCTCCTTGAATTTGGTAGGTACATTATAAATCAGGTTTGGAATAATAGCAAGGGTGTGTAGGAAAGTTATAAATTTATTATCAAAGCAATACATAGGATACATATTTTATTAAAATTAATATATAAGATAAACGATATATAGGGTTTTACTTGCAAATTTTATCAATGTGATGTATAATATAGACATACAACCAACGAATTTTAGGAGAATTGCTTATGACCGATATGCAGCCGAAGAAAATGATCATACTCGATATCTTACATATTTTAAAAAAGCACTCTGATAAAGAGCATAGGTTATCCCAGCATGATATACAGAAATTATTAGTATCGGAATATGGAATGAAAGTTGACCGCAAAACCATCAGTCGCAATATTACTACGCTTGTTCAGTGTAACTATCCGATCGAATATGGCAACATCGGCGATGAAACAATCCTGACAAATATCTATTATGATCACAAATTCCTGAACGGCGAACTTCGTCTGCTGATAGATAATATCTTGTTGATGGACGGTCTGTCGAAAAAAGATCGTATCAGTTTGATCCGTCGTATCGAAGGACTGTCGAGCAAGTATTTCCATTCTGAAATCTCCAAGATTGATATGGATATATACGGTACGATTGAAAACAAACAAATCATACTGACACTTGAAGAGATCGGCAGTGCCATTGCTGAGGGAACACAGGTCACATTTTATTACTCCGACTATGGTATTGACGGGGAACCGAAAATCAGGCGTGACAGTAATGGGAAAGAGAAACAGTATACTGTTAATCCCTATCAGATCATATCCAAAAATGGACATTCCTATTTAATCTGCAACCTGCCGGAATACCATGATCTGACGCATTTTCGTATTGATCGTATCAAGGACTGCCGTAAAACAGATGCGCCTTCCAGATCGCTTCGTATGCTGAAAGGCTTTGAAACAGGCATTAGACTCTCGGAGTATATTAAGTCTCACCCAAATCTCTGGAGCGGTACTCCCACACATATTACGTTCCAGTGTAAGCAATATATGATGAACGATGTCGCAGACAGCTTTGGTACTGACATACATATTGAAGAACTTTCTGATGATATGATGAAAGTTCACGTTTATGCAAGCGAATCCTCCATGCTTCACTGGGCGGTGCAGTTTGCTGATGCTGTTGAAGTTTTATCACCTGCAAGTTTACGCAAACAGATCGCTGAAACACTGCGAAACGCTCTTGAAAAATATGAAACATAAGTATCCCTTTTTTGGTACATCGACCGTGATATAATAGAATTACAAACGAAAGGGAACGTTCAGCTGATACCGTCTGTTGGTCGTGTTGCACATTTACGACATCATTTTTTTGTGCAAAAGGGAGAATTTTCGGATTTTCGCCCGAATCTTCGGAATTGAGATTTTTGTGTGCTATAATGACAACATAAAGAGAAAGAGTGAGGAGGTATGCTTATGTATCAGTACACTTGCGATTCAAAGTATTGTGCTACCTGTTCCTGCTGGTCAGGCGAGCGGAGGATCTGCGATCATTTTGGCTCAAGACTTGAGGTCAGCAGCCCAATGGCTACAGGCAAGTGCATGAATCAGAAGTCAGGTGCGTGGCAGCAAACAAGACAAGCAAACGGCGGATGCTCTGCACATGAAAAGTGGGGAGCGCTGAAATAACAGGAGGGATGACACATGGAATTCAGATGCAAATTATCAGAGGTGGACGAGCTGGTTTTCCGACTGAAGAAAGCAGTGAAAGGTCCGCTCCGCACATATGAGGTTCATCCCACAGAGGAATCGCTCGGCTGGGGACGCAGTATGGTCTGCGAATATGATTATACTGTCCATGTACCGGAGCTGAAAATCTATTTCCGAGATGCAGTAGAGTTTGAGTTCGATGAAGAAGAGCAGGATGATGTGCCGATTGAAGAAATCATACATTGCTATCGTGAGGGCGAAACAGAGCCGGATTACGGCGTTTACAGCAGTATTTTGAACCATGTGTTGTGGTACATCAAAGACGCTGGACTTTCCATTGAAAACCCCGAAGAGCTTGAATGCGTGATTGATATGCCGTATGATGTGGATTTGAAGGAGGGTATGCCAAATGAATGAGTCAATTTTCAGCAGATTATTCCGCTATAAACAGACGGAGAAAATGTCACCGAAAGAAAACTATTTGACGGAAATGCTTGCTTGGATGATTGACAGCTTGTCGCAATTCGGACAGGATTATGTCCTGTTTCTGAATTCCAAATGCAAAGAAAAACTAAACTTTGATGCAAACTGTCCGTTTACAGTCTCAGCAAGAACACAGGTTGCAGTAAAAGATGGTTTTATAGACATGGTGATTATAACAGACCAAAATCTTGGCTTTATTTGTGAACACAAAGTCGACAGCGAGTTGAGCAATAATCAAATTAAAAAATACTATGATTGTCGTGCAGAAATTGACAGTAATCTTGAATTTCAGACGGTTCTATTGACAAAGAGTAAAGATCAGCACGAGCAGAATCCAGACATTCAGATTATCTGGCATGACGTATATGAATTCTTCTCTGATCCAATCAGAAAAGAATCATATAATGCAGACGAAAAGATAATAATCGAACAGTTTTTAAAGTATCTTACGGAGGTTGGTATGGGGATGAAAAGCAGCATTCAAATTGGAAGCGTGGAAAATTACTGCGAGGCTATGAAATTGGATCAGACTTTGAAAGGTATTTTTTGCGAAATTTTAGATGACACTTCGTGGGAAACGAAATGTAACGGTCTCACAGACTTTGTGGCATCATATAATCCGGGAGTTCCTGTCAAACGGTGGGGAAGAATCGGTATTGAATTCTCAGACGAATGGAAGCCAAGCATTTTTGCAGGTGTCGTACTTGACAATTCAGACCATAAACTACAAGGGTTTAATAATCAACCTCAGCTTGTTGTACTGATTGATTGTGATCCCGAAGTTAAAAACGAGTTTCAATCGTTATTTACTCAAATTCCAAATCATGAAGAAGGTTTTAGTATAGATACATCTCCAAAAAACAAATGGCGTTTACTAATTCTTCAAAAGCCTTTAAAAGAGGTTTTAAAACACGTTGAATACGAAGAACAGAAAAAGGATATATCGGATGAAATCATTTTAGGTATCAATTTGATATTGAAATATTTTAACGGTATTATGTGAAAAACTACTTGAAAGGAGCAAGAATAAAGGAGCAAGAATAATGTCAGATAATAAGAAAGGCAGCAGATTCACATTCGACAGCTTTGAGGTCACCAAAGCAAACAGCAAAGCCTTTGAGAAAGCTAAGCAGTTTGCAGAAAATGCGGATTTAAAGCCGTTTGCAATATTCGGCGGCACGGCAACCGGCAAGACGCATCTGCTCTATGCTGTCAAAAATGCAATTGAGCAGAATTCGCCTGATCTTCATGTTATCCTCACAACTACAGCGGATATGATATCCTCTCTTACAAATATCATCAGTAACAGCGGTTCTGCAGAGCAGTTCCGTGAACAGTATATGCAGGCGGATGTCCTTCTTGTGGACGATATACAGGAACTTGCAGGAAAAGAGAAAACGCAGGACGAGCTTATACTTCTTTTCAATATGTTTTACGAATCCGGCAGACGTTTCATGATGACTTCTTCTCAGAAAGAATCTCACTTTGGCATTAAAGATCGTCTTTTAATACGCAGCTTCTGGGGCGAGTTCGCTGTAATTTCTAAGCCATATATCAATGCTCAGTTGCCTGCTGACGAAGAACGTGCTGTAATTCGTAATGGACTTTTGGAAGATGGCGAGCATCTTGTTGATGTTTTTGATCTCAATAATTTCAAAGCATATTTTATAAATATCTGGAAGTATTTCAGTAACTATATCGGATTATTTGATGTTGACCGCAAAGATATCAGGCTAGTAAATAATCTGAATGATATTCTGAATGTATTATTGGATGAAACACCATTGGAGGAGTGCGAGTGTCAGACTTGCATTCTGTTCACTAAAGCGATGCTCTATACTATTTCATCATATGATATTCAAGTGTACAAAGGCGGCTTTTATGGCAACGGCGTTCTTTACATCCCGTTGCCTCATCATGCAGGGACAAGTGATTATGAAATAACGATCGACGAGTTCGATGAGGAGTTCTTACGGCTTTGTGAGGAATATCAAGAATATGAATGCTTCTAAACCATATTTCAAGTATTATTAGAAGTGTTGACGTTCTGATTAAGATTGGAGGCAGTGATGAGGGTATCTGTGTATTCAAGAGAAGCGATCGAGCATATCATAGCAGAAGGCTCATTCCCTAATAATACTGCTGTTATCAGCTTTTGTGATCCGGAGCTGAAACATATTGACAAAGACTATTCCCGTGTCGATTACAGCAGTGTTTGCAGTGATGTATTCTATTGCGAGGTGGATGACCTTGACCTTGATTATCTGCCGGAAAAGGGATATACCTATGAAAGCTTCTTTCCCGAAGCACCGGAGCTTGCTGAGTATATCAACAAAGCCTTCCGTGATGGCAAGGATATTATCTGTCAGTGCGAATACGGTCAGAGCCGCAGTGCAGGCTGTGCGGCAGCGATACTGGAGCATTTTTACCGCAGGGGTATTGACATTTTTGCAGATTACAAGTATTATCCGAATCAGGTGGTATATCACAAAGTATTTGATGCTCTGGAGTCGGCAGCATTTCAGCCTACAGAGTATCTTCAGCGTGTTTACGATTATTCCGGCACCAAGTTTCCGTTTGACAGAAATGCAGTAGAAGAAAGCCTGAACAGACTGCCACAGACCAAAAGAGACATTCTGTATATGTATCTGTGGGAGAAACAGTCGATGGCTTCAATTGCCAGACTGGTTGGATTCGAGAATTTAAGAATCGAACAGATTTTATCGGTATGCCATAGAAAGCTTGCACATTATATTGCAGGCAGCATGAGAAGAGAGCTTGCGGACAAAAAGTTGGACGTAACAGATTTTATCGGTATGCCATAGAAAGCTTGCACATTATATTGCAGGCAGTATAAGAAGATGATTCATCAAAAGTGCTTGCATTTGATGTAATCATTAAAATAGCTGACAGGCTGCACAATCAACATTAACACTTATATTAAACGGAGATTTGTTATAAGAACCTGTCTTCACAAGCGTATACACGTGTCTTTTCGGCAAATTTTGCTGCATCCTGCGTGAAAAATACTTGCCGGGCGACAGCCCGCCTGCGTATTTTTGCCTTGTCTGCAACAAAATTATGCTCGAAAATCCACATATATTTCTTGTGAAGACAGGTTCTAAGATATTAAACGATTCTGGCTGATTTCTTCGCTTGCGTATTTGTTAGCTTGTCATGTCAGAAGATGCACATTTATAGTAATCATTTTATTTTGGAGGTTATTTTTATGGCAGTAAGACCGGTTTATATACCTAAAAATTCAGCACCTTTTTATGATATTGTGAACATTGAGTTCAAGTGGAACGGCGGGTTTGCAGTTTCGCAGAAACAGAAAAATATAAAAGCAATCCATGACGGTTTCAAATTGATTTATCCGGAAGCAAATCCGCTTGAAATTTCAAGCAAGTCACTTATTCAAATAGGTGTTGAACTCAGTGCATTCAATCTTATGAAATATGTACCCGAACTTAAAAAGAGCTTTCCTATAGAAAACGTATATCAGGCAGGAAAAGTATTTGAAAACGGCTGTCAATATACTGATTTGATGCTTGTATCTCCGAAAGATGCAAAACGTGATGAACGTCTTAAAAATAGCGGTAAACTGACTATGTTTAGATTCAGCGGACAAAATTTTCCGCTTATTCCTGAATCGCTTTTCTATAATTATATTTATATCAATGCGATTATCGAAAATGAGAAGCTTGCAAAGAAAATACTTGATTTTAACGGATTTACGGATATTGAGTTCAATCCTCAAAAAAGTATAAGCACGCAGGCTAAATCTGCTGCTATATACGTAGCTT
>ENA-OPTA01000563-OPTA01000563.1-human-gut-metagenome-genome-assembly--contig:-NODE-563-length-24938-cov-4.315316_pt1 | contig 24938 bp, 18 predicted proteins | sample MGYA00241813_ERZ501917 | MGnify/ENA primary metagenome ERZ501917 (study PRJEB25962, sample SAMEA2042408) | human gut metagenome | biome: human gut; feature: human-associated habitat; material: faeces...
GAAGAGGGCATACCAGTAGACGGTCTGCTCCCAAGTGTTAGGTTAAGAAATAACCGTCCAAGTTCGCAGCTCGGGGCGGTTATTTCCGTTTGCTATGGAAAATATCGCAGATCAACGCAACGATTGTCACGATGAGGATGCTGTACTGAATCAAGTCTGACCAAGTTACATATTCCATCACAACCACTCCCTTTCCGGGAGCGTGGATTCGACCAGCCCGTCGCCCAAAGGAAATGGCGACGGCAGACTCGCCCAAGGATGGCGAGCCGCCTACCGTTTTCAGGTATGCCCTCAGAGTTCCAGTATACCACATCTGCCGAGGCTTGTCAAATCTGCAGAATGTCAAAAAAGCACTTGACATTTCGGTGCAAATGGCATATAATAAAAGAGAAGAGAGCATACCAGTAGACGGTCTGCTCCCACTGTTTGAGTTAAAAAGATTTAACCGCCACAGTTTGCAGCTTGGGGCGGTTATTTCTTTTTCTTGTCATGGTGATTGTCGTTACTATTCTTATGATGATAGTAAATGTACAAGATCAAAGTTGCCAGACTCAGCAGAAATCCGCCGAGTTCCAGCAAGTCACCAAACGTGACAAACTGATCCATCATACCGATCACCTCCCATCTGTTACAATGACAGTGGGAGCAAAAATCAGAAGCAAGCCGCCTACCGTTTGTGGTATGCCCTCAGAGCTTTCGTATACCACATCTGCCGATACTTGTCAAATTTGCGAAATGCTAAAAAAGCACTTGACATTTCGGTGCAAATGGCATATAATAAAAGAGAAGAGGGCATACCAGTAGACGGTCTGCTCCCATAGATGGTTAAGGAATAACCGCCCAGGTGTAGCAGTCGGGGCGGTTATTTCCGTTTATTGCTATCCTGCATGATGCGAATGATCTGACAGATGAGACTGAGCAAAGTAAGTACTTCGATGAGTGTCATAGCAATCACTCCCTTTCCGGGAGCGTGGATTCGACCGCCTACCGTTTTCAGGGATGCCCTCAGAGCTTTAGTGTACCACATCTGCCGATACTTGTCAAATCAGAATACAAAGAACAAAAGCGCCGGTTTCCCAGCGCTTTTTTGATATTCTGTCCGACTTTTCATCCGTGTTAAAATTTTGCGTATTTTTCTTCTTTCCTGTGCCACCATGCGATGATTTTCGGCTCCCATACCAAGAATTTTTTCATGAACGGCTTCTCAATAAACCGGATTCTCAGCCAGTCAATCAAAGAACATCCGCAAAATACAGCGCATACACAACCGATTGAAATCAGCGGCATAAGCTGTGAATCATACACTTTGACATTTTGACACACATCTTGCCACAAGAAGCGGCGCATGGCATCACAATTTGCGTGAATCAGAAGAATTCCAAATGTGGTGGACGCAACGGTGTTGATAAATGAGCTGTACTTTATTTTTATTGTTTTGAAGAACATAAACGCACACACACCAACGAGCACCGCTAAGAACGTATTCGAATCCGTCACAAAAAAGTACCAGATGTTCTGGTGCAGTTTCAAAGACAGCCATGCACAGCAAACGACAGAGAGAGAACACAGCACGATACTTCCTGCGGTGAGCATCCCCCACAATTTTGTTTTGGAAAAAATATGCTTCGGATACATTCGGATATAGGATGCCATGAAATACAAAACGATAAACCAGGAAACATAGTTCATAGAAACCGGCATTTTCTTAATGGTTCCGAAAAACACATAGGTAAATCCGCAAAGCAGCAGCAGCAAAATATGCTGTTTCTCTGTCATGTTTCGAATGAGGATATTCAGAAAGGGGATAAACAGGAAGAACAAAATATAGCAGCCCACAAAATTTGTTTCCACCGAGCTTACCGGAAGAAAAGTTTTGACGAGGGATTTCAAACAAAGCGGTTCATATCCCGTAATCAGGAAAATCAATCCGATTCCAATCTTGTAGAACATAATTTCGCCAAGCAGCTTCGCAAATTTCCTGAGGGTAATGCTGCTCTTGCACATAAAGTATCCTGTTATCATGACAAAACAGTTTATGCCGATTTTTCCCCATGTCCCGAAAAGCAGCAGGAAAATCGAATTGCCAGACAGCGGATTGGCTGCAATCGGGCCGTCCTCCAGCGTAAGCCCTGAGTTTACGACATAATGATGGGCGACGATGAAAAACATGGTGATGATCCGAAACAATTCTATGTTGGAATCCCGATGCGAAGCGGGTTTCGGCTGTCCTGCCTGCGCAATGTTGCCATTCTTCATATGCTGCAACCCTTCCTTTTTAAGCCGGATGATGTCCGCTCAGGACAATGGAGCAGATTCTGTCGACATCCTCCAGCGGCAAATCCGCATACAAAGGCAATGTCAGAACACGCTTGCTGAGATGCAGCGCAACCGGTGTTTCAGACGGATCATACTTTTCGTTGAAGGCGGGAGAAACACTCGTCAGCGGGTAAAAATACTTTCTTGCGCCGATTCCGTTTTCCGCAAGCTTTGCCATGACCTCATTTCTGCTGAAACCGAACACCTTTTCATCAAACATCACGGGGAAATACGCATAGTTCGACTTCACATCCGGCTGTATCTCACAGATTGTTACGCCGTCAATGCCGCCCAGATTGCTGCGGTACCGTTCCACAACTGCCTGACGTTTTGCAATTTCGGCTTCCAGATGGCGCAGGTTACAAATTCCCATCGCTGCCTGGAACTCATTCATTTTGGCGTTTCCGCCGATGTATGCGACTTCTTCCGGTCCGTGAATGCCGAAATTTTTCAGGTCGTTGAGCTTCTGTGTCAGGCTGCCGTCATGATAGCAAACCGCACCGCCCTCAATGGTGTTGAAGACCTTCGTCGCATGGAAGCTGAACATGGATGCATCCCCGAAGGAAGCACTCGACTTTCCCTTGTATGTCACGCCAAATGCGTGCGCCGCATCATAGATCACCTTCAGGTCATATTTCTTCGCAATTCTTTCGATCTCTTCCACATCACACATGTTGCCGTAAACGTGAACCGGAACGATCGCACAGGTCTTGTCTGTGATCAGATCTTCGATTTTGGTGACATCCATGGTGTAATCTTTCGGATTGATGTCGCAGAACACAGGCTCCAGTCCGTTTCTCACAATTGCATGCGTTGTCGAGGCAAATGTAAACGGTGTCGTAATTACCTCGCTGCCCTTGGGGAAATTGAACGAAGCGATTACATTTTCCAGCGCAAGATGTCCGTTCACATACAGCGTCACATGGGGCACGTCCAGCATTGCCTCCAGTTCTGCCTGTAGCTGCTTGTGCTTTTTCCCCATATTGGTCAGCCAGTGGCTGTCCCAAAGCTCTTTGATTTCTTCACAGTATTCCTCATAATCTGGCATTGAGGAACGGGTGACCAGAATTTTATTCATTTTCTATTCTCCTCCTACAGTTCCCTGCGACGGCATTTTCTCATGTCAGGATTTTTTCCATTCGCAAATCACCATTTTTCGTTTCCCTGATGCGAGAACCGGAATGTCCTCTACATATTCTATCTGAACATCGGCATCCTGACCAACGATTTTCCGGATTTCCAGCAAGGTGTTTTCCAGATCAAACTTCTCCTTCTGAACATTCAGTTTCAGGAGATATTTTGATTTGTCCTTCTGAATGAACTGCCATTGTCTGATTCCGTCCAGATTTTTCAAAACACGGGCAAAGCTCATGGGATGAATCGGGTTATCCTTTGTGTCATAGATCAGATCCAGTCTTCTGCCGTAAATTTTTTCGAGATAGTCCCAGCCTCCGGTTTCTTCGTTGCCTTTCGCAAGAATGGCAGTATCGCCGGTATCATATCGAATCAGCGGAAATGCATAATTATACAAGTCCGTGATGACGATCCGTCCCAGTTCTCCATATGCCGCCGGTTTGTCTTCCTCCAGTTTCAGAATCTCAAAAATATAGCTTGCATGATTTAGATAGAACCGATTGTCGTGAACCTTTTGGTGCGCCATGATTCCCGCTTCTTCATCCGCATAGCACTCCACGATGGGAATGCAAAATTGCTCTTGGAATGCCTCTTTTGTCGCAACATTCAATGCCTCCGACGTGGAAAACATGACTTTTACAGTTTTCAGGTCGGCAGCATCGCCTTTTCCGGAGATCAAAAAGGCGAGCAGACTGTCATACCAGCTGGCATATGCCCGAATTGCGGTGATCCGGTTTTCTCTGACCGTCCGGCAGAGTTCCCGCAGCGTGTCGTCATCCATTTTGCTGACATTGATCGGATAAATGTTCTCTCTGAAAATCTGCGACTTCGTCTTGCTCTGCCAGTTTGTCCAGATTCTGCACTGCGCCAGTTTCTCATGGGATTGGAACCCCACCATCTGTCCAAAGTACTTCAATTCCGCCACTCTTCTATGGCGTTTTCTCGAATCCTGATATATGGCAAACGGCGTGCCGGTGGAACCGCTTGTTTTTTGCACATGAACCTTTTCTGTCTCCTGTTCCGGAATCTTATCAACGGGAACCACGATAGCGTCATAGTTTTCGATCAGCTTCGACTTATTCATAATGGGAAACTGCTCCAGCGGTCTTCCGGCATATCTCTGATAAAACGCTGTATTTGCAGTGGCGTGCGCCAATAGGGCAGCGAGCTTTTCGCTTTGTATTTTCTTCCCGGTTTCGGCGGAACGCATGACAGTTTTGATTTCCCGATAATGCTTTCCAACCTTACTGCCGTGCAGAAAATCCTGAATCCAGTAAACGCTTCTCTTGCAAAAACCATTCAAGCTCATAATTCTTTTTCTGCCAAAAATCAGCAGTACTCCTTCTCTATAATCTTCGTATCAAACGGTTTCAGCAGCATGTTCTCCCCGTTCTCATCGGTCACATGAAAGTTTTCGATCACTGCATCCACCCGCTCTTTCAGCAGCTCCATGGTCGGTGCCACAATGAAAATATTCGCTGCCATCTGGCGCTGGGTTCCAAGGCCGGCAACCACTTCTCCGTCCTCATAGTTCGGATTCACCGCAACCACGCCATTGAATCGCCGGATTTTCTCCACGCCGGTGATCTTGCCGATCTTCCCTTCCTTTACCAGCGGTGAGAGCTTGCAGGCAACCATGTGATGAAAATAGGGGTCTGCCCGATCTGCCACGTTCTTCTCGCTCATTTTTCCGGTAAATGCGTAATTGATGAGAAGTTCCTTTGCGTCAATTCCAGTCAGTTCCGATACGATCATGTGCTCCTGTGCGCCGTTGAGCCGGAATCCCGGTTCATAGATATACACCGAGCCGTTCTCGATAAATGACTGGAGGAACAGAACACCGTTCTGGACATGCATTCCACGGAGCATATTTTTGACATGCTCGTCCACCTCTGCCTTGTATCTTTCCATATGTTTCGACGGGAAAATATAGGCGGACGGAAGCTGTGTGATGCCCTTCTGTTCCTTGCTGGTATAGCGGTCGCACATTGCAACCATAATGGGATTGCCGTCCTGAATGACATAATAGATAATGACTTCCAGACCGTCCATATACTTTTCGATCAGAATCTTCTTCCGGAACGAAAAGCTCAGCGCCTTTTCAATGGCAGCGTCCAGCTGTTCCCGATTCTGGCAGATGGAGATGCCCTTGGAGCTGGAACTGTCGACCGGCTTTACAATGACCGGATATTCAATTTTGTCGATTTCGTCCAGGGAGTACTCCGGCACGACAGGAACATGATATTTCCGGCAGGTGTTTTTGAAGTTGTCCTTGGAGATCATAATCTCAAACTGCTCCATGGACGCAAAGCAGGGGTAATCCAGCACCTCGCATACCTTGCAGTATGTCGGGATCAGTGCCTCTGCCACACCTACCAGAACCGCATCAATGTGTTCCTTTTTGACAAGGGCAACAAGCCCGTCCACGTCCATGCCGTCCACATCACAGGGAACATCCGCAAACTTTTTGGCATACGTCATCTTGTTATAATCCGTGACATAGGTTTTGATTCCCATGAGCTTCGCCTTTTCAATCAGGCTGATCGTCTCCGGATTTGCGCCAATAATCAGTAGTTTTTTCATTTTTAAGCCTTCTTCTTTCTCTTTTTGAAATTTTTCACCATCTCTATGATATAGGTATAGCTCTCTACATGGAAAATCTTGGAGCCGCTCCAGTATACCAGGACACCCAGAGGAATCTGAATCAGCAGTGTCAGCGAAGCGCTTAGATGCAGGAAAGACACTGCATAGATCGCTGCTCCCATTCCGAGGGAAAGCAGGATCTGCGGCATCATATCTTTTACCTGCTCAAGATAACTGTAATTGAGAAGCTTCTTGTTTGGCCACGAATTGATGATCTGGTTCAAAATCGTTGTCACCAGAAAACTATATGCCATTGCCTGCACACTGATCCACATGGTAATCAGGATTGCGATAATGCCGACTGTTTTTTTGATGATCTCCAGCTTCAGAAACAGATCGCTCCGCCCCATGGCTTTGATTGCATTCAGGTTTGCGGTATGTATGGGATAAAATGCATAGGTAATACAAAAGATTCTTAAAAACAAAACACAGGGCAGCCATTTCTCCGTGAGGATCAGCTGAACCAGCGGTTCCGCACACACGGCAAGTCCGATCATCGCCGGCATCATCAGAAACGTACTGGTCTTGATCGCCCGGCGTGTCATGGAACGGACTGCTGCCATGTCATCCTGTGCCTTTGACATGGTCGGCAGAAGCACGCTGTCGATGGAGGTGTTGATGTTGGTAACGATCAGCTGCGGAAACTTCTTGCCTTGATTATAGTAGGCGAGATCCCCCGATGAATATTTTTTGCCAATGATCAATTGTCTCAGGTCATTATATACCGTGTCTATCAGCGAGGAAGCCAAAAGCTTCCACCCATAGGAAAACAGCGACTTCAGCCGTTGGAACGAAAACATCTTTTTGGGACGCCACTTGACGGTGATCCACAAAATTGTCGTATCTACTGCGGCATTAAAGAGCATCTGCGCCACCAGCGCCCACACGCCGAATCCCAGATACGCCATTGCAATTCCGATGACAGCTGCACCGATAGTTCCGCCGAGTGTGGAAAAGAAAAAGCGCTTAAACATCAGGTGCCGTGAAACATATGCCTGCTGGACATTCTTCACGCCGGATATCACCACAACGAAGCTTAACACTCTCACAATTGCGGTCAGTTCCGGCATTCGATAAAAGGATGCAATGAGCGGTGCGGCAAAGAACATGATCAGATAAAGGACGGAGCACATCGCCATGTTAAAGTAGAATACGCTTGAAAAGTCAAGGTCATCCGCATCCTTTTTCTGGATCAGCGCATTTCCCATTCCGCTGTCCACAAAGACCTGCATGATCGTTGTAAAAATCGTGACCAGCGCCACCGTGCCATAAACAGTCGGATCCAAAAGTCTTGCAAGAACGATGGATACAATGAAAGTTACACCCTGTGCACCGCACCGCTCCAGAAAACGCCAGAAAAAGTTTGTAATCACATTCGTTGAACTCATTTTCTTTCCTCTATCGAATTAAACACATTTCTCCATTTTTGCACACTGCTTTCCAAGTCCGTTGACTTCCGATACTGCTCCCAGTTATACTGGGGATCCGTGTCATTTTTGAGGAATTCCTCAAATGACATCTGCGCAATATCCTCCACTTTATAGATCACATACTTTCGCTCCTGATGATAGATCTCCCACATGGGCGTATCTGTTCTGAGAAAGACCTTACACCCCAGTCCCAGCGAGGCATTGATATTCCCCATCGCCTGCTGTCTGTCGTTGTTGAAGATGGCGACGGATGATTCGGCAATCGTGCGGTAGTATGCCGTCTTGTCCATATAGTCCGTTAAGGGCACAAACTTCGAGCCGAACAACTTCTTCCCGAAGTCGATCACCGTTTTTGCATAGTCCGCATTGCCATAGGACAGCGGGCAGACGATCTCGATCTGCTCATTCTTAAACCGCTCCAGGGTTTGCAGGATTTCAAGATGCTGGTTCGACGGCGTTGCGGAATTGCCCACAAGAATCCGATACGGGTTGGTTCGCTTTTCGCAGGTTCGCAGCTCCGAGATAATTTTCGGGATTACTCCGCCGCTGCACATGGGGGCAACGAAATGTTTCCCCTTCGGGGTGCAGTACTTGCATAAGATCTCATAGTCCCCCGGAATCAGATTGATAATCCCCCCGGCGTTGACAAAGAAATATTTTCTCAAAAGATTCCCGAGCCTCATATTGACAGTTTCATTTTCCTTCAGGCAGTACAGGTCGGCACCCCACAGGTGAAAATAGGTCTTTTTCAAAATCTTCCGGTTGTAAAACGCCCGCATTTCCTTAAAAAAGAAAAAGCCGGAAATAATAATAAGATCCGCATCCATCAGGTTCTTTTTGTTTTCCCGCTTGTGCAGATCATTAAATGAATCCAAAAATATCACATTGTCATTTGAAGTGAGATCGACATCAAAGCCCTCTTTCGTTGTATAAAAAAGATGCCGGTATTCGGACAAATACTCATTCATAAATTTGATATAGCCATCCGTAAATTTATCCCGATAGATAACATGAACAATCTGAGTCACTTTCTTTTCCTTTCGCAGAAATGCTTTCTGTGCTGATACTGATATATAAAGTCATTATACCACATGTGTGAATCAGTGTCAAGTTCGTCTCCGGCAAAGAAACACGGCATAAAAAAATCGGCCGGAAACACTCCCGGTCGATTTGTGTCAATTTCTAGGTATCCCTTACATCTCATCCAAAACCGGCTGGAATGTCTGGCGGAACTCAAAGTGCAGCCGGCAGAAATCCCGGATTTCCTCTGCCACTTCCGCCTCGCTCTTCCGGTCGTAAATCTCGTGGTAAAACTGAATCACACGTGCAAAGTCCAGCGGCGTATCGTCTGCCGGCACACGCAAATAGTACGGAAAATCCATATGATCCAGTTCTGTTTTCACGCCGGAGATAATCGGCAGTCCCTTTGCCAGATATTCCTTGCCCTTTAGGGTGCTGTTATAGAAGACATTGGTGCGGTGCCGTCCCATGGAATCCATCGCCAGACTGCACTTGTCATATATGGCATCCAGCGCTTCTCCGGATTTTCTGCCGTAAAAGGACACATGCCCTTTTAACAGGTCTGTATTTGCCAGAGTCTGATATTCGTTCAATACCGCCGGATCGCCGTCCCCGACCACATGCAGCTGAATATTTTCCGTCCCCTGCTCGGCGTAATACTGCTTCAGTCCTTCGAGAACCCGATCATATCCATGCCAGAACGCCATCTGTGCCACCATAATGATATGGATTCCGGAATCGGCGGAACCGTGCACATTTCGCTGCCGGATGCTGCTTACATCTACCGCATTGGAGATGGGAATCGTCGGAATCTGGTAAATCTGCGAGTCTTCCGAATAGGTGACGATCCGATCCACATACAAATGCAGCTTTTTTCGGCTGTGCTTGTCAATCCACAGGGAATAGGAATATTTGGAATATTCCCCGTCATACGGATACGTGGGGATCTCCACGAAAATTTTCAGATGAGGATACCGATGTTTGAGGTTCTTTAACAGGTGAATCAGATTGGGATCCGAGAAGAAATAGCGGATGTAAAGCAGGTCAACATCCTGACACGCCTGTATCAAAGCAAGGTTCTGTGTCCGGTTGCTCCCATAGAAATGAAAACTGATCTTTTTCAGTCCGGTTTTGTCCATTTGATAAAGGAAGTGCTTTACCTGGCAGCCGCCTTTCTGAAAGCATTCCATTTGCTTGTAGATTTTGGAGCTCACCCCGACACCGGACTCCGCCGGACTGATGATGCCCATATAAAGCACTTTTTTTGCCATAATCTGCTCCCTTTTCTGAAATTACCGGCCACGTGCCAGCAGTGTATACACCATGCGGTACAGCGGTGCGCAGCGGTAACACAGCTGCATTTGCAGCTTCCTTTGTCTGCTGACCTGAGAAAATGCGGTCTTGGGAATATGCTTCATGTGTTCCCGGTAAAACGAATAGATCTCTTTGTCCCAAACGCCGCCCTGTATCATGTTATCGATGAAATACAGCGTATACAGCATACAGCCCAAATTCATCATATCCGATTTGCTCTCGCTCAGGATGTGCCGGATGGGAATCATCATATCATAGGTTTTCTGCTGAAACTTCCCTGCCGTGATAGAGCCTGCCCGGATACGGTAGTGATACAGGCTCGCCGGATTGAAGGAGACCCGCTTGACCTGCCGGAAAATCTGATAGGTGGTGGGAATGTCTTCAAACAGTCTGCCCTCCGGATACCGGATCTGCTGAAACAGCTCCCGTTTGTAGAGCTTATTCCATGCGTAGCACTTGTAATATTCCTCCAGCAGCATCCGGTCTAAAGCTGCTGCCGAGTCATACACAGCGGTAGCGGTGACGGCAGCGGCGTGCTCTTTGATGATCTGCGACTGTTCGTCGCAAAAATCATAGTTGCAGCAGGCCACATCGGCATCAAAAGCCGCAAGATCCTGATAAAGCGTTTCGATCATCCGGCGGTCAATGTAATCATCGCTGTCAATGAACGAGAAAAACGCACCGGTCGCAACTTCGATTCCGGCATTTCGTGCGCTGGACAATCCGCCGTTTTCCTTGCTGACAATCCGGATCCGCTCGTCTTTGTAATTTCTGCACAGACGTTCCGAGCCGTCTGTCGAGCCGTCGATCACAAGAATGATCTCCAGATTTTGATATGTCTGCTGCAAAATGCTGTCGATGCATGCACAAACATAATCTTCCACATTATAGACCGGAACAATTACGGAAATCTTCGGTAACATAACACACCTCATATGCCAATCAGATACGGAACCACGCTGTCTGTTCCATAAATCACATAAATCAAAAAGAATGATGCAATGCCGGCAAGCACAATGTACCCATTGGCAAACCATTTGCTGTACTTATCCGAAAAGCACTTCTCCACCTGTGCCAGCAGGATAATTTCGCTGGGGAAAAAGAAGTACATGATCCGGAATGCATACCACAGATAGCCGGACAGTAAAATCGCCGCATAGATGCACACCGTACCGCACAGGTGAATGTAGTTCATCCTGTTCAGTTTCACAAGCTTCGACCAGCAGATCACAAGCAGCGGCAATATGGCAAGCTGGAACAAAAAGAACTTGAGATTGATGTTTCCAAAACTGAAGGACTGCACGTATTCCCGAAATTTTGAGAGAAATGCGAGATTGATCAGTTTATCAAAGATAAACATCACGATAAGGGGCAGCAGGAACAGCAGCATGGGCAGGAATTTTCTGACGTTAGCGTTCTTTCGGAACAAATACAGAACAAGGTACACCATCATGACTGCGGCAGTGATATGCACAAAGCATGCGACGACATAACAAACCGCCGCCCAGACCGGATGCTTTTTCTCCAGCAGGATGGTCCCGTAAAAGCACACCGTGATGGCAAGCGACTGCCGCACGATGTTGTAACTGGGCAGATACAGCCAGACAAAAAACAGCAGGAACGCAATTGCCGCATTCATGTTTTCCCGTTGCTTGACAAAGTAAAAGGAAAAGCTCAGACAGATGATACAGCCGGAAACCAGCAAAAAGAACCGGAAAGACGGAACGATTTTTGCGGAAAGAATGATGAGATATTTGAACAGTCCCTCATAAAGGTACGGCGTCCAGCCGTTTAATCCGTATCCGTTAAAATAGATGTTCTGATAAATGCCGATGGTGTCCGTTCCCACGTGAAGATCACGAATGACAAAAAACACGATCAGCGGGATCGCCGTCAGCAGACAGCAGGCAATGTTGTCCCGAATCTGCCGTGGTTTTCCGAGTCCCCGCAAGGTTATCACTCTCACGTGATTTTTTAACACAAAACTTGCGATAAGCAGCAAATATGCCATCAATACGATATAAACGATCATACGACTCCTTTATCCGTTAAAATGCTTCCGAAGCAGGCTGTACATTGCCATTGCATGGCTGGTCTTCAGATTTCTCTTGAGGAAAGCGACTTTCCAGCCGGAGTTGACGAAAGCACGGATCCATTTCTTCGGAGCGGAAACCGGACACTTCTCTGCAAGATAGATTTCCGTTTCATTCATATCGGAAACGCAGATGTCCCCGAAATGGGAGATCACCGCCTGCGGCGGCTGCTGCAAAACCCGATACATGGGGGAGAAGAACTGCTTGCACGGGATTCCGGCGCCGTCCGGAAATTCCCCGATGAAGTCATGGATGAAATCAATTGCCCCATCCTGACACGCCCGGATGATCGGGTAGACTTCTGCAAATTCATACTGATCGAGAACCGGACAAATCCGTCCGTCCTTTTCCGCATACTGAATGGTGGAGCCGTGGCTGGCGGAAAACAGGAACTCCAGCAGGGATGTTCCGCTGTTCAGAAGCAGATTTTCCTCCGGCGAAACTGCGCCATAATTGAAAAGGTAGCCGAAATTCCTGATCTTGTCCTTGTATTTGTAGTATTCGTCCCTCTGGGCGAGGAAAAATCCCGTCATGTCAAATGGTTCGGAGGAGCTGGACAGAATATCCGTCAGGGCGCTTTGCATCGAGCCGTTCCAGCCCAGATCCACCACCGCAAACTTCTGATTTACGTGCTCCTGCCGGAGATAGGCTTTCAGCAGAACCAATTCCCGCTTCGCCTGCTGCTGCACTTTCTGGAACATGCTGCCGATGATTGCTTGTTTTTCCGCATCCTGCAATTCGCCGAACGTCTTTTGCAGGGTTTCCTCCCGGCACCAGGAGCATTCCGAAAAATCAGCAGCTTTCAATCCCAGTTTCTCAATCTGATCGCAGACCTTTACCCGATCCCGAATCGGACGGTATTTCAAAAACGACGCCACGTCATGAATGGTTGCAATTGCCGGCACGGTCAGACTTCTGCGGGAAACATACAGGTAATGCCCCTCGAATGTCTGATCTGCGATACAGTCAAAGGCACGCTTGATAAACTCCCCCTCCCGTGCAAAGAAGAACACCTTTTGAATGTCATGCTTTTGCAGGAAGTCCTTGATCCAGGAAACATACCCGTAGATCGCCGGCCCCAGAACCGTATAGCCAAATGTATGGTAAAAGTCAGAATCCTCCTGCGGCGCTTTTCGTGCAAGAAACGCATCCAGCACAGGCACGCAAAACGAATCCGGCTTCTTTTTCGGGGGCACATACCGGAATGCCCGGATAGACTTTGACTTCGGGATCAGATAATCCGACTTCAGGTTGTCCCCGATATGCAGCATCTGTTCCGGCTTCTTATGACAGGCTTCCAGCACATGGGCAAACAAATCGCCGGCGTGCTTTGTCTTTTTCAGAGTGGAGGACAAAAAGAGCTTCCGGTATCCGGAGATCCGGCAGTTCTCCAGAATCTTTTCAATGACCGGTTCGCTCAGATACATATCCGAGGTTAAAACCACCGTTTTATTTTCACAGGCATATTGAAACAGCGCAGTCATCTCCCCATTCGGATAGCAGACACGGTATTCCATGGCAATTTCCGCCTGCATCAGCTCTGACGCATTGGGGTAGCGCTGTTCCAGATGCCGGTAGATGTCCTCCAGCCGGATCTCGCCGCTCCGGTCTTCCTCTCTGGCAGCATTTTCTGCCTGTATCCTGTCGGTCTGAAACTGTTCCGCCGGCAATTCATATTGCTGTGCCACCAGAGTGAAAACATCCGCAGGTGTTTTGCACATTCTGCTGACCAGGGTATCAAAGATATCAAAGCTGACCAATTCGGATTGGTCTATCATTTTTTTTACTTTGCTGTTCATGCGATTCTACCACCATCCTGAAATACAGCGCATCGGATACGCTTAGGAAGTCCGCTCTATGGGACTCATTGTATAAGCCGGCTCCATCTTTACGAGCGTATTGGCCGGAATATGCCCGCTGACAACGCAGTTTGCCCCAATGACACAGCCGTCTTCGATCACGGTGCCCTTTAAAATTATGACATTGCTGCAAATCCAGCAGTTTTTTCCGATGGACACAGCACCCATGGTATACCCCTGGTCGGCAATGTTTTTGGCCTGACGAAACCGGTGGTTGTGGTCATAGATCCTGACATTTTCCCCGAACAGCGTATTGGCGCCGATCGTCACCTGCTGCATGGCACTGATGGAGCAGTCATGATTGAAAAAGCAGTTTTCCCCGATTTCCACCTTTGCTTTTGGCTCGATCGCCAGATGAAAGTGGCTTCTCCACGTGACACCCTTTCCGAACACCACTGCATTCCCATAGATCAGCTTGAGCCATACTTTTTTGATGGCAGCAGCAATGTGGAACAAAATCTTGTATATCAGCATGTTTTCTCCCTTTGTCCTGTGCTTTTCAGTCCTTTTGACAGGCGTTCAGCGCTCTTTGATAGATCTCATCGTATTTTCCGCACATGACATCCAGGCTGTATTCCGACAAGATCTCCCGGTATGCGTGTTCTATATAGGCACGGCAGTCTGCGTCCATCTGTACACCCCTGCGAATTGCTGCAACATATTCGTCGAGCGTTTTGCAGACAAATCCGTTCACCTGATTGTGGACAACATCACGGTTTCCAATGACATCGCTTACCACCGCCAGTTTTTTCATATACATTGCTTCCAGCAGACTGATGGGAAGTCCTTCCCACAGCGACGGCAGCAAAAAGATCCGGCTCTTCATGCAGAGGGCAATGGCCTCTTCCCGCTTCACCCAGCCGGTGACGGTGATATTTTCGGCGGTCAGTTCGCTCCGCAGCTCTCCGTCGCCGATCCAGACAAACTGCACCTGGGGAAGTGCAGCTGCAATTTTGCAAAACAGTGCCGGATTTTTCTGGTACGTGATTCGTCCCAGTGTGCAGACCGTTGCCGGTGCGTCTTCCGGAGCAGCCGGAACTGCGGAAATAATCCGCTGCAATTCCTGCACATCCACGCCATTGTTCACATATTCCGCCCGTTTGGTCAGTTTCAGCGTCTCACGATGCTCGCCGACCGAACAGCTGATGGTCGTGCTTTTCCGCATGGCACAGATGCCCTCGATCAGTTTGTACATCAGGCACTTTTTCCGGCTCTGATTTTCCATCAGGAAGCTGTACCCGTGCGGCGTATAAAATACCGGAACCTTTCTCCCCTGAAATGCAAACCGGCCGATTGCTCCTGCTTTGGAGGAGTGGAGATGAATGATATCGGGATCGATTTCCTTTGCAAGCTTTCTGAGTTCTCTGAATGCCCGGATGTCACTTTTCGGGTCGATCTTTCTCGTAAAGTTTTTCACCTGAATCAAATGGACACGCCTGTCAAAATAGGATTCATAATCCGCCGGGGTCTGATCTCTCATCCCAAACAAAATGTAGATCTCGTACTTTTCCGCCAGCTTTTTGGTCAGACCGACCAGATAGGAAAAAACACCGCCGCCAAATGCTTCCACCACATATAAAATTCTTTTTTTCTCTTGGTTTTCCATATGTACCCCATTGTCTGATGATTTCAGCACAAGGTGCCGGAAACGCACGTGTGCTGTCACGGAATCCAGCGCCTGCGCCCTCCCGATTCTGATATGTTCTCTGAGAAGTTCTCTCAGTATGGATTCTTTTGTAAGCCTGTATCACCGTGCCGTTCTCATCCCATAAAAACAGCGCATCATTCGTTGTTTCCGGATGCGATAAAACCGGTGATGATACGTAATATTATAGCACATACGATAATTCGTGTCAAGCTGAACACTGCGGTTCGGGTGGGGGCAATCGTATGGGAAATGTCCGCCATTTTCACCCCGCCGTTTCGGAAAAGCCTGCTTTTCACAAAACCTCCCAGACAACGAAAAAGGCTGAACTACGAAAAATCGTAATTCAGCCTTCTGCAATTGGTCGAGGTGACAAGATTCGAACTTGCGGCCCCTACGTCCCGAACGTAGTGCTCTACCAAACTGAGCCACACCTCGATGCGACTCATTTAGTATACCACACTTTTTGCGGTTTGTAAAGCGTTTTTTTATTTTTCGAAAAAAGAAAAGTTTATCATCGCTTCTCAAAAGAATCAAAAGCAACAGAACCGCAAAAATCTTCGAAATTCGACTTTCCACATTTCTTTCAACAGATGTTTAAAGTGCCGCCTTTCGGTCAAAGCTTACATCAGCCGCAGAAATCCTGCTGCGCACACAACACTCCCCGTGAATTTGTTGCAAAACTTCGTCATAGTTGACAAAACAACTGAAACATGGTATAATAAAAAGAAGCACACGCACGAAAGTGCCTTCAAAGGGAACGGCAGTGCCGCACAAAGTTCCCGCACTGCGCCATTCAGGCGGGCTCCTGCGGTGCTGCCAGAGGTGTTTCGCATCCGGCGAGGGCGGGAATCCGCTGCCCGTGCGAAACAGAACACAGTATGACACAGAAGGAAAGGATGGATGAGATGCACAAAGCAACTTCATTACACTCGGCAAAGATCAAGCAAATGGTTTCTCAATATAAACACGATATGCAGCAAGTCGAACAGCTGACCGCAGAAGCCACCCCGTACTATCAGATCGCACAGGAACTGTACATGCAGTACGAGGTCAAGCGTGGTCTGCGTGATCTGGACGGCAAGGGAGTTCGTGCCGGACTGACGACCATCAGTCAGGTCAGCTCTACTAAGCAGGAAAACGGCAGAGCCGTACCGGCGGAGGGCAAGCTCTTCTACCGGGGCATCTCCATCGACCAGCTGGTACAGGGCTTCATCACCCACGACCGGTTCGGCTATGAGGAGATCGCCTACCTGCTTCTCATGGGCCGTCTGCCCAAAGAGGCGGAGATGCGGGAATTCCACCAGCTTCTGACCCACTACCAGCCGCTGCCCAACCACTTCAACAGCGGTGTCATCATGAAGATGCCCAGCGACAATATCATGAACACCATGGCGAAATGCGTGCTGGCGCTCCACGCCTATGACCCCCGTCCGGACGACACCAGTCTGCCCAACGTCATGCGCCAGTGTCTCCAGCTCATCGCCCAGTTCCCGTCGCTGGCGGTATTCGGCTATCAGGCCTCCATGTACTTCCGCAACGACAAGAGCATGTTCATCCAGAAGCCCGACCCCAGCCTCTCTGCCGCCGAAAACATCCTCTATATGATGCGGCCGGACGGCAAGTACACCCGTCTGGAAGCACGGCTGCTGGATCTGTGTCTGGTGCTCCACGCCGAGCACGGCGGCGGCAACAACTCCGCCTTTACGGTGCACGTGGTCACCTCCTCCGGCACGGATACCTATTCCACCATCGCTGCTGCCCTCGGCTCTCTGAAAGGCCCCAAGCACGGCGGCGCCAACATCAAGGTCATGGAGATGTTCGAGGATCTGAAGCGGCACTGCCCCGACTGGCAGGACGAGGATGCGCTGCGGGCATATCTGGAAGGGCTGCTGCGTGGCGAGGGCTTCGACCACACCGGTCTGATCTACGGCATGGGGCATGCGGTGTACTCCGTTTCCGACCCCCGTGCAGTCATCCTGAAATCCTTCGTGGAGCAGCTCTCCAGCGAAAAGGGCTGCCACGACGAGTACCAGCTCTACGCCACCGTGGAGCGTCTTGCCGGCGAGGTCATCGCCAAGAACCGGAAGATCTACAAGGGCGTATGCGCCAACGTGGACTTCTACAGCGGCTTTGTGTACCGGATGCTGGGGCTGCCGGTGGATCTGTTCACGCCGATCTTCGCCATCGCCCGCATTGCCGGCTGGTCTGCCCACCGCATGGAGGAGCTTATCAACTGCAGGAAGATCATCCGTCCGGAATACCTCTCCGTATCGGAGCGTCAGAACTACGTCCCGCTGGAAAAGCGGTTCTGAGCGCCTGTTTCCCATCAAAAATCCGATGGATATTCCTGACATTTGTCAGGGGTGTCCATTTTTTGTAGGGACAGATTGCGCTGTGTCCCTGCAAAGCGCTATCTTCCCCGCAAAAGAAAGCCGCCGCATCACATGTTCTGTGACACGGCGGCTTTCCGTCGTTTTATACCAATCTTACATCATTCCGATTGCTCGGAAAACGTCTGAGCCTGTCCGTTATACAATCGGCAGATCCAGCAGATTATCAATCAGATACTGTAAAATCACTGTGATATCGGTGGAATCCAGCACGCTGTCCCGCTGGCAGTCCGCATTGGCGAGCTGTGCGCAGTTCAGGTAGACAGAACCGTTGAGGTACTTTTGCAGCAGAACTGCATCTGCTGCGCTGACCTTGCCGTCACAGTTGACATCGCCGTAGAGTGTTGCAAAAGTCGGATCGGAGATGTCGCTTGTGGTCACATCGGTCTGCACGGTAACTTCGGTGGTCGTCTCCCCGGCAGTGGTTTCCGGTGCCGCAGTGGTGGTGACTGCCTCGGTTTCCGTGGTGGTCTCCTCGGCGGTCGTGCCGGTTGTGGTAACTGTTGTGGTAGCAGCCTCCTTCAGCTGGAGGTAATCCATAGAGCAGTAGCCGTCCGTGCCCTGATAGGAAACGGCTGCCCAGCTGCCGTTGGCAGCGGTGACCGTAACAATCGTTCCGTTGGGAATCGACCCTACCTTAGAGGCGGAAACAGACGGTGCGCTCCGCATGTTCAGAACCGAAGCCGTTACCTGGTAGCTGCCGGCATAGCGCTCGGAGAAGCCGTCCGTGCCGGAGGCAGCTGCGGTGGTCGTGGTGGTTTCTGCTGCGGTTGTGGTTTCTGCCGGTGCAGTGGTGTCCGCAGCCTTCAGCTGGAGATAATCCATAGAGCAGTAGCCGGTGATTCCCTGATAGGAAACCGCTGCCCAGCTGCCGTTGGCAGAGGAAACTGCAACGGAAGCGCCGTTGGGGATCTCGCCCACCTTCGAACCGGAGGTAGACGGTGTGCTGCGAACGTTCAGTGCAGAAGCAGTTACCACATACGTGCCGGCGTAGCTCTCCGAGAAGTCGGAGGTATCCGGCGTGGTGCTGCCGCCATTGCCGCCGGATGCGGAGGAATCTCCCCAGCCGTAGGAGACAATGGTGTTGTAGGCATTGTTCAGCCGTGTGGTGTAGTAGCTTGAGCTGTTTGCCAGCGCCGTGTTGTGCAGGGTGGACAGCGTGATGTCCCCGTAGGAACCGCTGCCCTTTGCAATGTTCAGAAGCTGGGCGGCGATTCCGCTGCCCCGGTTGTACAGATCTGCATAGTACACCAGCACGCCGGCGTTGATCAGACCGTAGTTCATTCCGGAATTGATATAGCCCTGTACATCATTGTAAGCCAGCGCATCCTGCTTTGCCACGCCTGTTGCGGAGCTGAGCAGTGCAGAAGCTGCGCTGCCCTCCGAAACGGAGAAGGTGCGGTAGCTCCAGTCGGAAGCCGTGATGACCTCCTGATAGAACGTGCCGCCCAGAATGCTCTGTGCAGAAGCGGGGTCTGCCTCTGCGATGGACCGCATCAGCTGAAGCGCACGGTTGGCGTGCCATTGCAGCATGCCGACGCTGACTGCGCCGCAGTCATTGCGGTTGACGGAACCGTAGGTTCCCTCGTTGCTTGTGATGATGCTCACTGCGGCTCTGGTCATTTCGTCCACGGAAACTGCCGATGCCTGCATCGGTACGAGGGCGGAAACAAACAGGGTCAAAAATGTAAGACAGGATAAAACGACTGCCATAAGTTTGTTACGCATACTTTCGCTCCTTTGGTTGTGATCGTTGGTTTGCGTCTACAGCAGTCGTGCTGCATCGCGGTACGGCAGAAAGACCGCCGCTGCAAGGCACGCCGGAATCATGAAGTTTTTCCTCACGCTCAGCGGTGCGGCGCACGCCTGTCCGGTCCAAAGGCGGATCGGCATTTCACGCTCTGCCGGCATTGTCCTGTCGAATCAGAGGATCCGTCGTGAAACAAGACAACCCGCCCCGGGGCATTCTGCCCCGTAGGAACTTGTGCGCCGCCTGCATTGCAAGCTTTGCCAGCCCATGGTATCGGGCGGCAAAACGGCAGGCAGAGAGTCCGCCGGAGGAAACGCAGAACACACCTCCGGACGGACAGTATCACCGTACAAGTAGGTATTATAGCACGTTTGTAACCGTTTTGCAAGACTTTTTCTGGCATGCGCTCGAAAATTCGATGATACTGCACAAAAACACACCCTATAATTTGTGCACATCTATGAAAATCCACCGTGGTTTTTGGCACGGAGCGACCTCAATTTGTAACTTTTTGAAAAAGCAGCACGTTTTTTGTCATCGTTTTTTCCGCCGGCATTTCGTGTTTCCGCAAGATTCTTCAACATTTTATCACAGAATCGGCGAATAAACGACATGGATCAAGAACTTCATCTGTAGTCCGATTTTTGGAAAAAATATCGCAAAATACGCCCCGCCGGCAATCACATATCACGAAACCCATCCCATTTCTTTGAAATATTTAGTGAAATCGGCTATTGCAACAATTTGGAAAATCCGGTATAATAAAAGATGATAGCATGGAGAAGCCGGCGCACCATGCCATTCCTACGTCAAGATTACTGTGATATATGAGATGTTTTTCGCCGGAAGAGGAGGATACAATGGCTTTGAGAAAACAAGAGATCAATCCCCAGAGAGAAGAACTGAAGCAGAAGTTTGTGGACAAACTCCAGCTGGACTGCAGCGTCTCTCCGGACGAGGCTTCGGACAAGCAGATCTATCAGGTGCTCTCTGCGCTGATGGTCGAGAAGCTGAAGCACAAGCGTCAGCACTTTGTCAATAAAACCCATTCTGTTGGCGGAAAGAGCGTATACTATCTGTCCATGGAATTCCTGATGGGACGTTCCCTGAAGACCACGCTGTACAATCTGGAACTGGTGGACGACGTTGCCGCCATCCTCAAGGACTACGGCATCAGTCTGGACCGCATCTATGAGTGCGAGCCGGATGCCGGTCTGGGCAACGGCGGTCTGGGCCGTCTGGCTGCCTGCTATCTGGATGCCATGGCAACACAGGAGATCCCCGCAACCGGCCACTCCATCTGCTATGAGTACGGCATCTTCAAGCAGAAGCTGGAGGACGGCTGGCAGACCGAGGAGCCGGACAACTGGCTCCCCGGCGGCAGCGTATGGCTCGACCCCAAGCCGGACGAGGCAATCGAAGTGCACTTCGAGGGCAATGTGCAGGAATACTGGCAGGACTCCTACCACTATCTCTCCCACGTCAACTACAACACCGTAATTGCAATTCCGTATGATATGTATGTCTCCGGCTACGGCAGCCAGGGCGTTTCCGTTCTGCGTCTGTGGAAGGCACAGGCACCCAGCTTCGACATGAAGGAATTCAACGAGGGCAACTATGAACAGGCGCTGAGCCGCAACTCCATGGCAAACGCCATCTCCAAGGTGCTGTACCCCAATGACAACCATCTGGAGGGCAAGTCCCTGCGTCTGCGCCAGCAGTATTTTCTGTGCGCCGCAGCCATCGGCGACATTGTCAACCGCCACATGAACGTCTACGGCACACTGGAGAACCTCCACGAGAAGGTTGCCATCCACATCAACGACACCCACCCCACCATGGCAATTCCGGAACTGATGCGTGTCCTGCTGGATGACTGCGGCTACACCTGGGAGCGTGCATGGCACATTGTCACCAACACCTTCGCTTACACCAACCACACCGTTATGGCAGAGGCACTGGAGAAGTGGGATGTCAACCTGGTAAAGCAGATCGTTCCGCGTATCTTCCAGATCATCGTGGAGATCAACAACCGCTACTGCGCCGGTCTGATGGAGCGCAACGGCGGCGACAGCGCAAAGACCACCCGCATGTCCATCATCAAGGACAACCAGATCCACATGGCTACCCTGTGCGTCATGGCTTCCCACAGCGTCAACGGCGTTTCCAAGCTGCACTCGGAGATCATCAAGGACAGCGTATTCCACGAGGAATATCTGGACACCCCCAACAAGTTCAAGAACGTCACCAACGGTATCGCATACCGGAGATGGCTGTACCAGTCCAACCCGGGTCTGACCCAGCTGCTGCGGGACAAGATCGGCAGCGGCTTCCTCATGGACGGCAGCGATCTGCGGAAGCTGGACGTCTTTGCCGAGGATAAGCAGGTTCTGGAACAGCTGCGTGCCATCAAGAAGCAGAACAAGGAGCGCTTCGCCAAGTACGTCAAGAAGCATAGCGGCATCCTGCTGGATACCAGCAGCATCTTCGATGCGCAGGTAAAGCGTCTGCACGAGTACAAGCGCCAGCACCTGAACGTCATGCACATTCTGGCACAGTACAACGCCCTGCTGGAAAATCCGGACATGGACTTCACCCCCAAGACCTATATCTTTGCGGCAAAGGCTGCGCCGGGCTACTATCTGGCAAAGCAGATCATCAAGATGATCTGGGCGCTGTCCGAGGAGATCCGCAAGAATCCCCGCATTTCCGAGAAGCTGTCCGTTTACTTCCTCGAAAACTACTGCGTCACCATGTCTGAGCTGCTGATGCCGGCATGCGATATCTCCGAGCAGATTTCGCTGGCTGGCACAGAGGCTTCCGGTACCGGCAACATGAAGCTCATGCTGAACGGTGCGGTAACACTGGGCACACTGGACGGCGCAAACATCGAGATCGGTCAGGCAGTCGGCCCGGAGAACATCCTGATCTTCGGCATGAAGACCGAGGAGGTCAACGCACTGAAGGCACAGGGCTACCGTCCGGAACAGTACTACCAGAACAACCCCATCATCAAGAGCTGCATCGACCGCATGTATGCCGGCATCAACGGCTGCAAGTTCACCGAAGTGGCAGACTCGCTGCGCACCATGGACCCGTATATGGTCCTGGCAGATTTCGACAGCTACTGTCAGGTGCAGGAGCACAGCTCGCAGCTGTACACCGACACCGACACATGGACCAAGATGTCCCTGCACAACATCGCAAACGCAGGCATCTTCTCCGCTGACCGTGCTGTCAATGAATACGCAAAGGATATCTGGAACATCCGGTAATCCCATTGCATCCAGCGATTGAAACAAAACGGGACAGGGCAGGCAGGTTGGCCGGTTCTGTCCCGTTTTTCCACAACCAGAAAGGAGTCTTTTTCCATGGCATATCTCTATCACAGCTGGGACGAAGCCTATAAGTCGCCTTTCGGCGCAATCCGCCGGGACGAGGAGTGCCGCTTTACCATTCGCCTGCCGGAGGAAACCCCTCTGGACTATGCCCCGGTTCTGGTGGTATTCCGCACCGGTTTCAAGGAGCGCTTCCTCCCCATGTGCGCCCTGGGCAGCGAGGCGGGCTGCACCATCTATTCCACCACGTTCCGCCCCAAGTACGAGGGCGTGCACTACTACTATTTCGCCTATACCAGCAGCGGCGTACGCCACTACATCAAGCGTGGCGATGCCTGTCACGGCACGCTGGACAACGGCGGGATGTTCCAGCTCACCGTCTTTTCCCAGCACTACCAGACCCCGAAATTTCTCAAGGGCGGCATCATGTACCAGATCTTCCCCGACCGCTTCTGCAGCAGCGGCAAACCCCACGAGAATGTCCCCACAGACCGTGTCATGCGGCAGTGGGGTGAAACGCCCTACTACCGGCCCGATGAGCACGGCCACGTCTGGAACAACGACTATTTCGGCGGCGATCTGGAGGGCATCCGGAGCAAGCTGGACTACCTGAAGGATCTGGGCGTCACCTGCATCTATCTGAACCCCATCTTCGAGTCCCACGAGAACCACCGCTACAACACAGCGAACTACCGCAAAGTAGACCCCCTGCTGGGCACCAACGAGGACTTCCGCACCCTCTGCGAGGATGCGAAAAAGCATGGGATCTCCGTCATTCTGGACGGCGTTTTCTCCCACACCGGCGCAGACAGCATCTACTTTAACAAGTTCGGCAGATACAGCGAACCCGGCGCATACCAGTCGGAGCAGAGCCCCTATTATTCGTGGTACCACTTCTGGGGCAACAAGGAGTATGAGTCGTGGTGGGGCATCGACACCCTGCCCAACGTGGACGAGAACAACCCGTCCTATACCAAGTACATTTGCGGCAAGGGCGGCGTGCTGGAATACTGGCTGAGTCTGGGCGCTGCCGGCTACCGTCTGGATGTGGCGGATGAGCTGCCGGATGAATTTCTGGACAACCTCCGCACCTGCGTCAAGAACTATGACGAGGAAAAGATCGTCATCGGCGAGGTCTGGGAGGACGCTTCCAATAAGGAGGCATACGGTGTCAAGCGGCGGTATCTGCTGGGCGACCAGCTGGACAGCGTGATGAACTACCCCTTCCGGGAGGCGATCATCGCCTACATCAAGGGCGAGGCTGTCACCACCTTCCGTGACCGTATCATGGGCATTCTGGAGAACTACCCCAAGTGCACCGTGGACGTTCTGATGAACTTCGTGTCCACCCACGACATCGAGCGTGCCATCAACCGCTTCGGCGGTCAGCCCTGCGACGGCAAGAGCAAGGACTGGATGGCGCAGAACAGCCTCTCGCCGGAGGAGTACCAGCGGGGCAAGACGCTGCTGAAATGCGCCATGGTGCTGCAATTCTTCCTGCCGGGCGTGCCCAGCATCTACTACGGCGATGAAGTGGGCTTGCAGGGCTGGAAAGACCCGTTCAACCGCCGCTGCTTCCCGTGGAGCAACGAGGACACCGAACTGCTGGAATTCACCAAGCAGCTGGGCAGCATCCGCCGCTCCTGCGAGGCATTCGCAGAGGGCAAGATGGAATTTCTGGTGCTGGAGGACAATCTGGTGGGCTTCTCCCGCTACGATGCTGAGACCGGCAACAGCGCCATTGTCCTGCTGAACCGTGGCGGGACAACCGGCATGGTCTCCCTGCGGGACAAGTGCTTCGCAAACTATGCGTTCAGCACCGTCATCAGCGGCATCTGCGATGGCGACGCCATCATCCTGCCGGCATACAGCTATGCGGTCATCAGCGCCGTTCGTTCCGTCCGGAGCGAACCGGCAGAATAAGAACCTGTCTTCACAAGAAATATACGTGGATTTTCGAGCACAATTTTGTTGCAGACAAGGCAAAAATACGCAGGCGGGCT
>ENA-OPTA01000577-OPTA01000577.1-human-gut-metagenome-genome-assembly--contig:-NODE-577-length-24635-cov-27.224166_pt1 | contig 24635 bp, 20 predicted proteins | sample MGYA00241813_ERZ501917 | MGnify/ENA primary metagenome ERZ501917 (study PRJEB25962, sample SAMEA2042408) | human gut metagenome | biome: human gut; feature: human-associated habitat; material: faeces...
CGAGATTTTCTTTTTTCATCGCTCCTGTTTTTTACGTGGTGTTCTAGAATACACGACCGCTATTCACGGCATCGTAAGTAAATGTTCTCTTTTAACGGACTGCAAAGGTACGAAGAATTTTCGGAATATAATGAAATTCAACCGGAGAATCTTATCTTCTTCTCCAAGTTAAGGAAATCGCTTCAGGGCAAGCCCGGATTACTCCAGTCCGACGTTACTTTTTCTGCCAGATGAATGATCGAATGATTCAGAAGCCATTCCTCCATAAAAACTTTATGCTAACAGAGAAAAACAAATAAAAATCGTACCTTTGTGCATCATGTATCCTAATTCATTTCATACAATGACTCAAATACATATTAATCAGAACACCTGTATACGCTGTAAGAAATGCGTCAGAATATGTCCCTCTGTTCTATTCAGTTTTCATGAGGATAAAGGCATTGAAGTAAATGCCGATGCCTGCATCAGTTGCGGACATTGCGTAGCCGTTTGTCCCGGCAATTCCATTGAACATTCGGATTTCCCTCCTGAAAAAGTCCATGCATTCGACCGAAGCCAGTTGCCCACAGCCGACCAGGTAGAACTGCTCATCCGTTCCCGCCGTTCCAATCGTGCTTTCTCCAAGCAACGGGTTCCGGAAGAATTGCTGCAACGAATTATTGAAGCAGCACACCGGGCTCCAACTGCTACCAATGCGCAGGAAGTCAAGATGGTACTGGTGACCCGCCCCGAAACACTGAAGGAAATCAGCCGAATCACCATCGGTACTTTCATGTCTATTGTCCATGCAGTGGAAAATCCATTGTTGAAAATGATACTGAAGCCACTCATGCCTTCCAGCTATCGCTATATTCCGGTTTTCAAACAACTGCAGGAAGAGTTCGACAAAGGGAATGACGGTATCCTGCGGGGAGCTGCTGCAGCTCTGTTCTTCTATACCGGAAGCAAAGAACGTTTCGGATGTCAGGACTGTAACCTAGCTTACCAGAATGCTTCACTCATGGCCGAAGCATGTGGCGTTTCCCAGTTCTACACCGGATTTGTATGCAGTGCCGCCGGCATGAACCGGAAAAAAGAATTGCAGAAACTGCTGGGCATTGAAGGCTATACCATACATGCCGGTATCGCACTTGGCATGCCTTCTTTCCTCTTCGATAAATACATCGACAAAAAAGATGTTGTACTGAAAAGAATAGACTAACGTTCACAGGCTATGACAAAGAACAATCTGCTTAGTGAGAAGCTGAACTATACGGGAATCAGCCAGACTCCGACTCATCTTCACCTCTGCTCGTATAATCCTGAGGGGGTACACGACTGCAACGGCAAAGATATAGACGAAATAATTCCTCATCTTCAGCCGAACAGCATCAACTGGATACAGATACACGGACTGCAGAACACGGAAACCGTGCAAAAAATCTGCCAACACTTCGGTATCGACTTTTTGGTCACACAAGATATTCTGAATGCAGATCACCTGACCAAAATCGAAGAACATGAAAATTATAATGTAATCATCCTGAAACAACTGACTGCGGAAAAAGACAATAATTATCTGTCGCAGCAGCTTTGTATCATTCAGGGAGAGAACTTCCTGCTCACGTTCGTCGAAAAAGAAACCGAGATGCTGAACGAAATCCACACGGCTTTGGAGAAAAATGTGCTCAAGATCCGCAACCGACAGACAGACTTTCTGCTCAGCGTGATCTTGAACAGCGTCATGACCAGCTTCATGTCCATCATTTCTGATCTGGAAGATGAGCTGGAAGACATGGAAGGACGCCTGCTTTCTTCCAATCCTGCCGAAATGCCGGGCATCGAAGAAATCCAGCAATACCGCCGTATCTTCCGTCTGATCAAGAAGAGTATCCTTCCGCTCAAGGAACATATCAACAAGTTATTGCACTCGGACAATACGCTTCTGCACAAGTCCAACCGTCCGTTCTTCAACGATGTGAACGATCATCTGCAGTTCGTTCTCCAGACACTGGAAGGATGCCGGGACATGATCTCGGCCCTGGTGGATCTTTATCTGTCCAACAACGACCAGCGTATGAACGGAATCATGAAACAACTGACCATCGTTTCCACCATTTTCATCCCGCTGACCTTCCTGGCCGGTATCTGGGGAATGAATTTCAGCTGGATGCCCGAACTGAACTGGAAATACGGCTATCTTTTTGCCTGGATACTCATGCTTGTAACAGGAACGGCTGTCTATCTGCTGTTCCGCAGAAAGAAATGGTACTGATCCGGAAACACGGACAGAAACGGGAAACAGGCTACATATACTTTCCCGAACAAACAAAAATACATCACCCAGCAATCCATTTGCTGATTAAGAATTGTCAACCATGCGAAAGAAAGAATTATACGAAAAAGTCATCACCTATTTCCAGCAGACCATGCCTGTGGCTGAAACGGAACTGCACTACGAAAATCCTTTTCAGCTCCTCATCGCAGTGATCCTCAGTGCACAATGTACAGACAAGCGGGTCAACATGATTACGCCTCCCCTGTTCCGGGACTTTCCGACTCCGGAAGCACTGGCTGCCAGTACTCCTGAAGTGATCTTTGAATACATACGGAGTGTGAGTTACCCCAATAACAAGTCCAAGCACCTGGTCGGCATGGCACAAATGCTGGTGAAAGATTTTCATGGAGAAGTGCCCGACACACTGGAACAACTGGTCAAGCTTCCCGGAGTGGGACGCAAGACGGCCAATGTGATCCAGAGTGTTGTCTTCAACAAAGCGGCTATGGCTGTCGACACCCACGTATTTCGCGTAAGTCACCGCATCGGACTGGTTCCCCAGACCTGTACCACTCCACTGGCCACAGAAAAATATCTCATCAAATATATTCCCGAAGAATTAATACCGACCGCACATCATTGGCTGATCCTTCACGGACGCTATGTCTGTACGGCACGTAATCCGAAATGTGAATCATGCGGTCTGAACGGACTTTGCAAGGAATCGCTCAAAGCCCGCATCCCCCGATAACCGCCGATACGAAACCGGCTTCTCAAAGCCAGATAACCATGCCGTCGTATGTCAGATGCACATGCGGCGGCAGTTCTTTTTCCATCTCTGCATGCAGTCCGATCTGATGACTCGCATGAATCAAAAAGGCTTCTTCCGGCTGAATGCATGATATCTGTGCCAGGGCTTCACGAACAGTCTGATGAGTGGGATGCTGTTCCTGGCGCAAAGCATTGATCACCAGACAATCCAAGTTTTTCAGACACGCGTATGAGGCAGCCGGCATAGTCAGCATATCCGTAATCCAGGCCATCTCCCCAATGCGATATCCCATAATCGGCAGTTTGCCGTGCATGACCCGAAAAGGAAGTATTTCTACCGAATGGCCATAACTGTTGCTGACGGTGAAAGGTTTGCCAGCCTCAATAACGTGCAACGGAATATGAGGCACTCCCGGATACAGATTTTCAGTAAAACAATAAGGAATACGAGCCTGAAGGCGGTCGGCCGTATATGCTTCGGCATAGACCGGAATATCTCCGAAACGGCAGAAAGGACGCAAATCGTCCAGCCCTCCTACGTGATCATAATGCTCGTGGGTGATCAATACGGCATCAATCGGCCGGTAATCATCCATGCGGATCATTTGTTCACGGAAATCCGGACCGCAGTCTATCAGGATACGCACTCCATTCACTTCTACCATTCCCGAACAACGCAAGCGGTTGTCACGAGGATCTTTACTGGTACACACCTCACACCTGCAGCCCACCTGAGGGACTCCGGTTGAGGTTCCGCTGCCCAATATGGTTACCTTCATACTCTCTCCGTTCTGATTAGTTTGACATTCTCAACCTTTCAGCCGATATAATTTACTTCCGGCCGAATGGTCACATCAAAACGTTCGCGGACGGAAGCCACTATTTCTTCAGCCAGATGCATGACTTCCTTTCCGGTTGCTCCGCCGCAATTGACCAGTACCAGCGCCTGTTTCTCATGCACACCGGCATGTCCCACACGCTTTCCTTTCCATCCGCAACGGTCGATCATCCATCCGGCCGGAATCTTGACATGAGCTTCATCCACCGGATAGTGAGGCATGTCCGGATATTGTGCAAGCAATGCTTCAAACTGCATTTTCGGTACAACCGGATTCATAAAGAAACTGCCTGCATTGCCCAATACTTTCGGATCAGGCAACTTGGCCTGCCGGATGGCAATAATGATCCGGCGTACATTCTCCAGATCTACCTGGCATCCTTGTTTCTCCAGTTCCGCACGGATATTTCCATATTCCAGATGGAAGACAGGATGCTTTTTCAACCGATAGGTTACGAAAGTCACTGCATATTTTCCTTTCAGTTTCTGTTTGAAGACACTTTCCCGATATGCATAACGGCATTCCTCCCGCATGAACCGGCGTTCTTCTCCGGTTTCCAGTCCAAACGTATCTACCGAAACAATCAGATCCTTGGCTTCCACACCATAGGCACCGATATTCTGTACGGCCGATGCCCCGACTTCACCGGGAATCAATGAAAGGTTTTCCGCACCATACCAGCCATTGGCAACCGTATAAGCGACAAAATCGTCCCATACTTCACCGGCTCCGACACGGACTTCCACTTCTTCTTCCGTTTCCTTTACCACCGTATATCCCTTTATGGCCGAATGCAGAATCAGACCTTCATAATCAGAAGCAAACAGCAGATTACTTCCTCCGCCAATATGTAAAGCGCGGGCAACCGCTTCACGCTCTGCATTCCACAAACCGCGAAGTTCCTCCACTGACGCATACTCCACAAAGCGGGAAGCCTTCACATCCATACCAAAGGTATTGTAAGGCAGCAGCGAGCAATTATATAATTCTTTCATGCATCAATCAGTAAAAAAAGTCAATAAAACGTTCTGTCTAGTCACTTAAATCCTCAAACTTCATCAGCTTCCAGATGCCATGCCGGCGTTCAAAATACATCACGTTGCTGAAACCGTTTCCAAATCCCTTGAATTCAACAACCTTCGTATCCGAAGTCAAGGTTTCAGTCTGTCCATAACGTACATTGGTCAGCTTTTCTTTCATCATCGGCGGACGGAAAGCAAACCACTGACCGATGTCAAGTGTAGTCTCCAGAATCTGGAATTCATCCTCCGGATCGGCCGTAACAAACAACAAGGGGTGATGCAGACGCTCTCTCTGGAAAATAGAATCCGATGCAAAATGCTCATAGAAAGTCAGGAAATCTTCTTCGTTTCCTTCCCCATGTGCAAGTTTCTCCCAATTTATGGCTTCCAGGAACCAGGCATCTTTCTTGCGCTCAAAATAATAACGCTTCACCCGTTTCTCTTTCAGATAAATCCATTCCACCTGTACACTATGCAGACTCGTATCTTTTTCCATTTCCATTTCTTCCGCCTTATCAAACAGAATGGTATAAGCATCCTGACGGCTGAACAAAGGATCAAACTTCCAAGCTTCCCGGCTTATGCGTTTAACCTCCTTACCCTCATAGTAAGGCATCGGAAAAAGAATACGTGAACGCTGGAATTTTTCATCCGAAGCAAAATTGTAGAAAAAATCAGCAAAACTTTCATCGACCGTAACAGGAATGACTTCCTCTACGAGCACCATCGTGTCCTGAAGCACTGAATCAGAACCTACATTCATCGAATCAAGCTGTTCGGTCAGCTTCTCAAACGGATCTACTTTTTTTCCATTTCCGCCACAAGAAGCAATGAAGATCAACAAACAGCAACCAAAAACTATTTTTTTCATCTGCACTTCTGAAAAATCAAATGCAAAATTAGCAGTTTTTTTCTTTTCCCTATCAAATAAGAGAGAGTTTTCTTTTTTGTCCCTCAAAAATCAAAATATTTCAGTTTTAATCCTTACCTTTGCGCATACGAAAAAAACAGATTACAGAAATATGTTAGCAAAAATAGAAGAACTGCTTCAGGAAGTAGACAGCCTCACAGCCGGCAATGCCGAAGAACTGGAAGCGCTGCGTATCAAATACCTGAGTAAAAAAGGAGTCATCAACGCCTTGATGGCAGATTTCCGCAATGTGCCTGCCGAACAGAAAAAGGAAGTGGGCATGAAGTTGAACGAACTGAAAAACCGGATGCAGGAACGGATCGCTACCCTGAAAGAAACATTCGAATCACAGGACAACGGAACTGCCGAAGTGGATCTTACCCGTACGGCTTACCCGATTGAACTGGGCACACGTCATCCGTTGAACATCGTACGCAACGAAATCATCAGCATCTTCAACCGCCTGGGATTTACCATTGCTGACGGTCCGGAAGTAGAAGATGACTGGCATGTGTTCTCTTCCATGAACTTTGCTGAAGATCATCCGGCACGCGACATGCAGGATACTTTCTTTATCGAAAGCCATCCCGACATCATTCTGCGTACGCATACTTCTTCCGTACAGAGCCGCGTAATGGAAGTTTCACAGCCGCCTATCCGCGTCATCTGCCCGGGACGTGTATACCGTAACGAAGCTATCAGCTACCGCGCACACTGCTTCTTCCATCAGGTAGAAGGTCTTTACATCGACAAGAATGTATCGTTCACTGACCTGAAACAGGTACTTCTGCAGTTCGCACAGGAAATGTTCGGTCCGGAAACCAAGATCCGTCTCCGTCCGTCCTACTTCCCGTTCACAGAACCCAGTGCTGAAATGGACATCAGCTGCGATATCTGCGGCGGTGAAGGCTGCGCATTCTGCAAATATACCGGCTGGGTAGAAATCCTGGGATGCGGTATGGTAGATCCGGCCGTTCTGGAAGCCAACGGCATCGACAGCAAAGTATATACCGGTTATGCTTTCGGTATGGGAGTGGAACGTATCACCAACCTGAAGTATAAAGTAAAAGACTTGCGTATGTTCTCAGAAAACGACACCCGTTTCCTGAAAGAATTTGAATCAGCCAACTAAAGCATAAAGGCGAATACAATAGAAGGTGTCAAAACAGAAATATATGTTTTGACACCTTTTCCATATCAACTAAAATAAATTCACATGTCCAAGGACAGACTTGTAACTCCCAGTTATTGCCTGATTCTGGCAGCCAACTTCCTGCTCTACTTCGGCTTCTGGCTGCTGATTCCGGTACTTCCCTTCTACCTGAACGAAGTCTTCCAGGTAGCTGAAGCCACCATCGGCATCGTACTTTCCTGCTACACCATTGCAGCCCTTTGCATCCGTCCGTTCTCTGGATATTTGCTCGACACATTTGCGCGCAAGCCTCTTTACCTGTTCGCCTACTTTATTTTCATGCTGATCTTTGCCGGCTATATGCTGGCCGGAACACTTACCTTATTTATTATATTGCGTATTGTTCACGGACTGTCATTCGGAACGGTAACCGTAGGAGGAAATACACTGGTTATTGACATCATGCCATCGTCACGCCGCGGAGAAGGACTGGGATACTACGGGCTGGCCAACAACATAGCCATGTCCATCGGCCCCATGTTCGGACTGTTTCTCCACAATGCCGGAGAATCTTACACCGTCATTTTCTCTTATGCACTGGGAGCCTGCATACTGGGACTGCTGGCTGCCAGCATGGTGAAGACCACATACCGCCCTCCAGTGAAACACGATCCCATTTCCCTGGACCGGTTCATCCTGCTGAAAGGCATTCCGGCAGGAATCAGTCTGCTCCTGCTTTCCATTCCTTACGGCATGATCACCAATTATGTAGCCATGTATGCCCGGCAAATCGGCATTACCGCCGAAACCGGATTCTTCTTCACCTGCATGGCTTTGGGAATGGCTGTAAGCCGTCTGTTCAGCGGACGGCTGGTGGATAAAGGCCTGGTGACACAGGTCATTTCTGCCGGACTCTATCTGGTATGTTTCTGCTATTTCAGTCTGACGGCCTGCGGATGGCTGGTCAGCTGGAACCTCACGGCAACGACAGTCTTCTTCTTCGTCATTGCCCTGCTGCTCGGCATCGGCTTCGGAACCATGTTCCCAGCCTATAACACCCTGTTCGTCAATCTTGCTCCCAACAGCCAGCGCGGTACAGCTACCAGCACTTATCTGACTTCCTGGGATGTCGGTCTCGGTATCGGCATGCTGACAGGAGGATACATTGCAGAAATAGCATCATTCCGCATGGCCTATCTCTTTGGATCTGCCCTGACCGTAGTATCCATGATCTACTTCCGGGTAAAAGCCGGGCCTCACTTCCTGAAGAACAAACTGCGCTGAGAAATCTTAACGGCCGGAAGCAGACTTAAATTTCAGCAAAACTATTACAGGATTTGATTCCTCATCCAGAGAAGAAATAAGCTGATTCAATTCGTCATTGACTACTTCCCCTGCCTCACGAGCTTCAATCAATTCAGGAGCTCCCAATGTCATCATGCCATACCCATAAGGAACAGCAAACAGACTAATGTACTGCGACAGATAACAGAACTCTGAAGAAAAATCACGATTGACATATTTGGGAACACACCATTCTCCCGTACGGAAATCATACATATTTACACTGGGAGAATCCTCACGACGACCGGCCATCATATCACTCATGCGGACTGTTACATGCCGGACATGGAACTGAGCCCATAAATACGAATCAGATGCTCCCAAAAAATCAAGCAAAGGTACGTTTTTATCCTTACGTGGAGAAACAGCAGGCATCACCACCGCCTTCATGCTCCAATCAGGCAACACCTGAAATACAGTATCCAAAGAAGGATTGGTCAAGAATCCGGCATCCATCATTGAAAACAGACAGTTCACACCTCCCTTAGCCTGTGTTTCCCGACCATCGTCCCAAAGGATTTTCCGGTTGATGAATATCTGCTCATTGACTGTCACAGCATCCAGAGTGTCTACTTTTCCAGTTTCTTTCGAGAAACGAAAATACGGACGACTGCCAGTCTGCATCTCATTATTTGAATAAGTACACACAAAATCGGATACTCCTACACTTGCAAAAGCTAGTCGTGAACGATTATTCGCAAGCAGTTCGCGAAGGAAACGACCTTGAAAATCATAAACCTTAACCGATCTGAAATCCTGAAATACAAAAACTTCCTTCCGCTTCCAATCTACAAAATAATCACAGATTCCTGAATATTCCTCCGGACCTTCACCGTTACGACTGACCATTCCCTGCAAAGCCTTACCATCAGGAGTAAAAAGAAGAATGCATTTCTTCTCACCTTCTGCCGCAATACCGTCAGGAGTAACCGAAAAAATCCTCAGAACCAAAGTTGAGTCGGATATATAAAGAGGAATATAAGAAACATCTGCAAGATCCTGAATGCAAATCTCCTTTTCAGGGAAATTTGCTTTGGTATCAACCACTATCAGATCGCCTTTACCAGAAGAAGAGTTCGTACATCCAAAACAGAGAGATAAAACTATGCCAAACAAACAAAATCCAGTAACAAGTGTTTTCATAATTTATTCGCTAAAAGTTATTCTTTATAGGTAAAAACAAAGATATGCGACAAGCGGTCTTCCACTTCCGTAATCTGAACGGAAAGAATGAAAGGACGGAACAGATCCGGATGACGCTGAAGGAACGAGGGTAAGTAGGAATAGTAATATTCAGGTTTTTGAGCAATTTTATCCATATCGGCCACCATAATATACGCTCGGCATGAACCAGGAAGATAAAGGGAAACAGGAGATGCAGATTATTCCGGACGCTACGATTGCCGACAAGGCTTACGCCAAGGATGGCGAAGCTTACTGGCAGACGGCAAGCACGATGAATTCGCCCCTGCTGGAACAGAGCAGCAACGCCATCAGAATAGCGGAACAGAAGGAGAAAATTGCCAAGAGCGACCTGCTGCCGAAAGTGGCGCTGGTAACCGGACATGGTGGATGCATCGAACCTGAAGCTCAACGCCGAACTGAATGAGGTAGATGCCCGCATCAACATCGTATACGCTTATTACCGCATGAAATACATAGCGGGAGAAATTTAGGAAGTGAAGAACGAAGAAACAACGTTCGGCGTCCGAAGGGAAAGCCAATTCGTCTGCTCTTTTTCAAACAATAAAACAAATATAAATTATGAACAAGAAGATTATCAAGAGAATATATAATGTAGTTATCATCCTCTGTTTTATAGGAGCCATCGGCTGGTACTTCAGCCATTTTTATCATGGTAGCGACGTGGTTTATACCGATGATGCCCAGGTGAACCGCCACATTACACCTATCAACACGCACGTATCAGGATTTATCAAGGAAATTTGTTTCTCCGACTATCAGCACGTGAAGAAGGGCGATACACTCGTCATTATCGAAGATTCAGAATTCCGCCTGCATGTGGCTCAGGCAGAGGCTGGTCTGCGCGGCTCGAAGGCCGGTTCTTCGGTTGTATCAGCCAGCATGGGAACCACCACTACCAACGTGCAGACGGCTTCGGCAGGTATCGAAGAGGCACGTGTAGACATGATGAACGCCAAGCAGGATTTCGACCGTTTTGCAGCCCTGATGAAGAAGGATGCGGTAACCCGCCAGCAATATGATAATGCCTACGCCCGCTATCTGGGAGCCAAGGCACGTTATGAGCAGGCAAGCAGCCGGAAGGCAAGTGCCGCCTCGGTTCGCAACGTACAGACCCAGCAGCTGGGCGGTTCGCGTACCGGTTCGCATCGTCCTCACCCGCGATAACGACCCTAAACAGGTAGCCCTGCTCCGTGCCGGTCTGAACGTAGAAACCAAGGTTCGCCTCAAATAGAATGTTCTATAAACTATAGATAGAATGTTCTATAAATTATTAATAAAAAAAATGCCAGGACCTCCTATGTTACAGGGACCCTTCCGCGTCCCTTCGTTCAACGGATATATTCCTCGCCGGATGCCTCTTCTGCCTGTTCTGGTGCAAGGTGCTCCATCAGAAATATACCCGACTGCTCACGATAGGCGTGGCAACGATGGTATGTTATCCCGTAATGATGTATTTCCTCATCGGCATCGGCGTGCTCATCATCTTCCTGCTTTGGGACATTCAGCCTATCCGCAGCACCCTGAAGAAGATGCCAGCCTGGAACTTTGTGGGAAGAAAAATGAAGAAAAATCTTGCATAATACAGAGATTTATGCTAACTTTGCAAACAAAAAAAGTTAGCAACATGACAAAGAAAGGTAAACATACCGTATTATTTATCTGCCTGGGCAACATCTGCCGCTCTCCGGCAGCCGAGGGAATCATGAAGAGTCTTGTAGAAAAAGCAGGGCTTCAGGATGAGTTTGAAATCGATTCTGCGGGCATCGGGGGCTGGCACGTAGGTCAGTTGCCCGACAGCCGCATGCGCAAATGTGGCGCCGAGCATGGCTACAATTTCAACAGCCATGCCCGCCAGTTCCAGAAGTCAGACTTCGCCCGTTTCGAAACCATCGTGGTAATGGACAACGAAAACTACCGTGCCATTACCTCCATGGCTTCTTCAGAGTCTGATAGGAAAAAAGTAGTGCGCATGGCCGATTTTCTGACCCATCATCGTGAATACACCACCGTTCCCGATCCGTATTATGGTGACTATAGCGACTTCGAGCTCGTCATCACGCTTCTCGAAGATGCCTGCCAGGAGTTGCTGGACAGCATTATCGGGGAAGGGTAAAAACAGATAAAACAAAAAGGGATGAATCATCAAAATATCAGATTGATGACTCTTCCCTTTTTTCATTTTAAAATATTTATACCGTAATCTCGCCCGAGCCATAGCAACGATGATGATGCTCATCATAAACTACACAGAACTGGCCGGGAGCCACACCATGAATCGCCTCTTCTGAATGAATCATCCAGCGGCCGTCTTCCAGCTTTTCTATCGTAGCAGGATGATACTCCGGCGTATGACGAATCTTGAAAGTTACCTTCTGCATAGCTACCTCGCGCGTAAGGAAATGGAAATCGTGGAGAGGAAAATCCTTCTTGTAGGCCGACTGCGGATCATAACCATGACTCACATACAGGATGTTGTTCTCTACATCCTTCTTAATCACGAACCAGGGACCGCCGCCAAAGCCTAAGCCCTTGCGCTGGCCGATGGTATGAAACCACAACCCCTTGTGCTCGCCTATGCGCTTGCCCGTCTCCATCTCTATGACATCGCCCGGTTTCTCGCCCAGATAACGGCGGATATAATCATTATAATTTATCTGTCCCAGGAAGCAGATTCCCTGGCTGTCCTTGCGCTTGGCATTTATCAGATGCTCCTCTTCGGCTATCTCGCGAACCTCATTCTTGATATGATGGCCGATAGGGAAAATCGCTTTTTTCAATTGCCAGCTCTCTATCTGAGCCAGGAAATCGGTCTGGTCTTTTACAGGATCAGGACTCGTGACAAGCCATTTATCGCCATTTTCATCCGTTTCGGTCTGCGCATAATGCCCCGTGGCGATGAGGTCGTAGTTGTGCCCCATCTTCTCATCGAAGGCACCAAACTTAATCAGGCGGTTGCACATCACGTCCGGATTAGGCGTAAAACCAGCCTTCACCTTCTCCATCGTATAACGGGTTACCTCGTTCCAATATTCATGATGGCAGTCAACCACTTGCAGCTTGCATCCATACTTTCTAGCCACAGCCGTAGCCATCTCCAGGTCCTCCTCCGAAGAGCAGTCCCACTCCTCTTTCTCCTCAGGACCAATCTTGATGTAGAAGCAATCAGGATGCAGGCCCAACTGGGCAAACTCCCAAACCACAACCGAACTGTCGACGCCTCCCGAAAGGAGCACGGCAATTCTCTTATCTTTTATTTCATCAATATTCAGCATATTCTTTCCAGTTTATAATAATCCGGTTGCAAAATTACAAAAAAAAGCTGATATAATGAGCAAAGAAAGGGCTAGAAATGCATGAGAAAGAGAAAAGAAAAACCTGCAGAGCCTATTTTTACCATAGAAAACACTTATAGCCACATTCGTAGCTTTTAAACATAAAACGAGTTTTGCTTTCGTTTTTATCTATACCTTTGCAATCGATTTCAGAAATCGATAAGAAAGAATGTTTTTGAAAATTCAGTATTTACATTAATAGATAAAGAAAAATGGAGATTTTAAAAAATCTATTTTATGGCTTCCCAGACCTTTGGGGAGGCGGAGTAGCCCACTCTGTGATGATTCTTTCGCTGGTCATCGCCTTGGGTTTGTGTTTAGGTAAGCTCAGAGTAAAAGGTGTTTCCCTGGGCTTGGCTTGGATTCTGTTCATCGGTCTTATCTTTGGACATTTCTCTCTCAACCTTGACGAGCATCTGCTCCACTTTCTCAAGGAATTTGGCTTGATCCTCTTTGTCTACTCTATCGGTCTGGAGGTAGGTCCGGGCTTCTTCGCTTCGTTCAAGAACGGCGGCAAGAGTCTCAACCTGCTCAGCATGATCGTTGTGGCCCTGAGTATCATTACTACCTTAGTCATCTTCTCATTTTCGGGAACATCCATCACCTCTATGGCAGGTATCCTTTCGGGTGCCGTAACCAACACTCCTGGACTGGGTGCAGCCCAGCAGGCATTCAGCGACCTGCGCCACATCGACGCCCCATCCATCGCAGCCGGCTATGCCATCGCCTATCCTATGGGTGTGCTCGGCGTTATCCTCAGTTTCATTATATTAAGGTTCGCGCTACGCGTAGACAAGCAGAAGGAAGAGGATGAAGCTAAGCGAGGCAAGGGACATCTTGAAGCGATGACCCTGAACACCTTCGCCGTAAAGGTTTCTAACCAGATGGTTTTCAAAGATACCGTCAAGCAGATCCGCTATCTGCTGAAGCGCGACTTCATGGTTTCTAAGATTATCCGTAATAACGGCGAACGCCAGGACGAGGTAGTTAACGGACAGACCGTGATAGAAGAGGGCGACATTCTGCAGATTGTGGCTCATCCTACCGTAGAAGAACCTATCATCGCCCTGCTCGGCGAGAAGGTTGACGTAAAGGACGAGGAATTCAGCAGCGAACTCATCAACCGCCGAATCCTGATTACCAAACCGGGCATCAACGGCAAGAGCATCAGCCAGTTGCAGATTAGAAGCAACCTTGGCGCCAACATTACCCGTGTGAACAGAAATGGTGTAGACCTCATCGCGACCCCAGACCTGAAACTCCAGTTGGGCGACCGCGTAACCGTAGTGGGCAAGGAACTCGCCATCGCTCATACCGAGAAGGTGCTGGGTAACCAGATGAAGCGCCTGAACTACCCTAACCTCATCCCAATCTTCCTGGGCATCATGCTGGGTTGTATCGTAGCCAATATTCCGTTCTTCATCCCAGGCATCAACGAGAATCTGCGTCTCGGACTTACCGGCGGTCCATTGGTAGTAGCCATTCTGATAGGTTATTTCGGACCGAAATATAACCTCGTTACCTACAATACCATTTCAGCCAACCTGATGCTTCGCGAAATCGGCATCTGCATCTTCCTGGCTTGCGTGGGTCTCGGCACAGGCGAACAGTTTATCCAGACCGTAGCATCAGAAAGCGGACTGACCTGGATACTCTACGGCATCGCCATCACCATGATACCAATCATTCTGGGCGGCATCATCGGCAAGCTCGTGTTCCACATCAATTATTATACATTACTCGGCGTATTGGCAGGTGCCAACACCAACCCTTCTGCCCTGGCTTACGTACGTGAGCAGACTTCGGCAGATGCGCCAACAGTAGGCTATGCGAATGTATATCCATTCGCCATGTTCCTCAGAATTGTAACCATTCAGATTATTATTTTTGTATTCGGATAAACATATATGACAGAAAAAGAATTGAAAACCTGCGCTTGCGTAGAGGACAACTGCAACTGCAAGGAAATAGCAGAATCAGAACTCAGAAGAAAACTCGACTTATTATTACGTACCGGTAGCATTCTCATGGAGAGTGCTGCCGACACATCCCGCATCATGCGAACCATGAAGCGTGCAGCAGCTTTCCTCGGTCTCGACGAGCGATACATGCACCTTTACATCAACTGGAACGTGCTGATGGTAAACTATAGCGACGAGGAGCATTCCTTCTCCAAGTTCCAGAGATGCGAGAAGCACGGTATCAACCTCACCTCTATTTCCCAGGTAAGTAAGCTCACCTGGAAGGCCATCAAGGAAAACTATTCGCTCGAACAGTATGAGCAGGCCCTGAACGACATCAAGGCCACCCCACGCAGCTTCACCCCTTGGCAGGTAGCCATCGGTGGCGGTTTTGCCTGCGGCGGATTCTGCATCCAGTTCGGTTGCGACTGGCCAGCCTTCTTCTTCTGTTCGCTTGCAGCCATATTGGGTTTCCGCCTGAGAATGTTCTTGCCAACCAAAGGCTGCAACAACTATGTAGCCATCGGCATTTCGGCTTTCGTAGCCACCCTGATAGCCTGGTTGACCTCATTCCTTTCGCTCAACCCATCTATTGCCGAAGCGCTTCCAGCCTTCATGCATTCAGATACCCCTTGGCATCCGCTGATGGCGTGTGCCCTCTTCATCGTGCCGGGAGTTCCACTCATCAACTTTGTGTGCGATATGCTCGACGGATATATTGAGGTGGGAATGGTTCGTGCCCTGAACACCCTGCTGATGATCTTCGCGATGGCTTTCGGTATCGCCTTCGCTATCCAGGTTTGCCATATCGACAACTTTGTGAAGGATCTTACGATGACTCCTCATCACGAATACTGGGAGTTTGCCATAGCAGCTGCCGTATCGGCCATGGGTTTCTCTACCATCTTCAGCATACCTCGCCGTCTGTTGCCGGTTGTAGCCGTGGGCGGTATCATCGCCGTATGCTTCCGCAATTTCGTCAATCTGGGTCCATCTAACGGCAACATCGGTCTCGACATGGGTCTGAGCATCGGTTCGCTTGCCGGTTCTGCGCTCATCAGCATCATTGTGATCAAGGCGCGCCATTGGTTCCATACCCCTCACCAATGCATCACCATTCCTAGCGTTATCCCAATGGTACCGGGAGTTCTGATGTATCGCGCCCTCTTTGCCTTCATCGACATTCATGGCGTGATAGGCGAAGTAACCGTGGGTATGAACAACCTCATCAAGGCTTCGCTCGCCATCATCTGCATCGCCCTGGGTGTGGCAATTCCAAACGTATTCTTCCGCCGTTTCATCGCCGACAACCGCAAGCGCAAGCTGCTTGCCATGCTGGTAGAAAGAAAGAAGAAGAATGGCGAATTCGTAGATTTGCACGAAGTAGAAATCAAATAATCATCTGGTTGGAAATCTGATTTTCATCGGATGATAACCGGATAAAAAGAAGTAGAGATGCGATAAAACATCATTTTATTCTTCCCCAAAAGAGGATATTAAAATAAATGTTTTATCTTTGCACCCAAATTTAGCTATCGGTTATTTCTATAGCCGATAGCTTCAATAAAGGAACAATATGGAAATACGACAACTGAAATATTTCTTGAAGGTAGCCGAGACGCTCAACTTCTCAGAAGCTTCGCGCAAGTTATACATCACCCAGAGTACCCTCTCACAACAGATTTCGCATCTGGAACAGGAGATTGGTCTGCCCCTCTTCGAGCGCAATTCTCATGAGGTTTACCTCACAGAGGCGGGCAAGGAATTGAGACCTTACGCCCAAAACGCGGTCAATTCTGCCGAAGCCTGTGTAGACCACATGAACGATCTGAAGGAAATGCTTACAGGCGAACTGAACATCGGCGTAACGTTCTCCTTCAGCAACATCATGTCCGAGACGCTCATCGCCTTTCTCCACGCCTATCCTCATGTAAAGCTCAACATCCAATACCGCACCATGCAGGAACTGATGGACGGACTGAAGAAGCGCGAACTCGACCTCGTTCTGGCTTTCAAGCCTCTGAAGAACGAAAAGGCGGTAGACAGCCGAGCTATTTTCAGCAACCGTCTTGCCGCCATCGTGAACGTGAATCATCCGCTGGCGCGCCTTTCATCGGTCAAGCTTTCCGATCTGGAGCGTTACGACCTCATCCTTCCTTGCAAGGGGCTGCAGGCACGCAACGCCTTTGATCACATGGTAGAGGGCAAAGATTTGAACTACAAGATTATGGTAGAGGTGAATAATGTAAACATCATCTTCGACCTTCTGAGCCGCAGCAATCTAGTGACCATTCTCTCCGAATCGACCACCATTCTGCAGAACGGCATGAAGGCGATTCCTATCGATGCTGCCGACAACGAAATGGATGGCTGCATCCACATTCTGAAAGATGCTTACATGAAAAACTCAGCCCAGGAGTTCATCCGCATGCTGAGCCAGAGCACCAGCATCCTCGCCAACTTTGCGCTGAAGGATATCCTGAGATAATCATCTTAACGCCTGGCGGCTCGCGAGCCTATTTGCTTGCGGCTAGAACAGATAAAAAAATCCTCGTTCGAGTTCTTTTTCGAACGAGGATTTTTTCTTCTTTTTACCTTTATGGGGACCAGCGATGGAATCGCTGGGAACGGGGGACGCAAGGGGGCTTTTTACCCTTTTACTTTTTTACCTTTTTACCCTTTCTTTCTTGCGATGATAATCGTTACACCTGCCAGGATGGCGAGGATGCCGAAGGCAAGCTGAAGGGAGAAACTCTCGCCGAAAATGCAGACGCCGATGATTACCGCCGTTACAGGCTCCAGGGCTCCCATGATGGCGGCTGGCGTGCTGCCGATGAGATTGATGGAGATGGTCATGAAGAAAAGCGACAATACCGTTGGCAACAAAGCCAGCTGGGCAGCACAGAGCCATTGTTTAGGTGTTTGAAGCATCTGTATCGGCTCGCCTGCAATAAACGAATAGACAAACATCGTAAGCAGTCCGAAGACTAATATATAAAAGGTAAACTTGATGTTCGACATGCCCGGATTCTTCCATTGGTTGATGGAGATGATGTAAAGGGCATAGAGCAGGGATGAACACATGACGAGGGCAAAACCCGCCGTGCTCAACTTATCGTTTCCATCGCCCTGATAGAGCAATCCTACTCCCGATACCGCCAGAAGAATGGCAAGCGAGGTAGACCACGTTACCTTCTCGTGGAAGAAGACCGTCATCAGGATGGCCGTCATAATAGGATAAACGAAGAGGATGGTGCTGGCAATACCTGCCGCCATATAATGGAAACTGACATAAAGCGTAGCTGATGAGAGCGAAAACATGCAGCCCAGCACGCCAAGACGAATCAGATGTCCCCACTTCACCTTGAAACTCTCCTTGCGAAACAGCATCACCACGGCAAACATCAGTACCGCCAAGAGATAACGATAGATGAGTACAGAACTGGAATTGAATCCGTCGCCATAGAGTTCGAGCGTGCCCAAAGGATTAGTACCATAACATACTGCGGCAACAATGCCCGCCGCAAAGCCTTTAACTTTATTACTGCTTCTCATTAGATTAAATACTATTTTTTTCTTATACTTCTTGTTATCTATCTATTTCGGGCTACAAAGTTACAGCAAATATTCGAGATAAGCTAACAAAATCGTATAAATATATTGTAATATCTGAGAAAAAACGCTCTTTTCTTGTGCTTTACGAAAATAAATTGTACCTTTGCAATATCTTTGAAAAAAGATAATCAGATGAAACATTAAAAACTAAACAAAAGAATTAATAACAATGGAACAGATTAAGAATGATCAGCTCACACTTGAGATTTCATCTCTCGGAGCAGAACTTCAGAGCATCAAGGATGCTAATGGTAATGAATATCTCTGGGATGGCGACGAGAAATACTGGAACCGCCACTCTCCTATCCTCTTCCCTATCGTATGCGGATTGTGGAAAGACACTTATCGCACAGAGGGTAAGGAGTATCACCTTCCTCGCCATGGTTTCGCACGCGATACAGAGTTCAAACTCGTTGGCAAGACTGCCGACCGCCTCACCTTCGCGCTCATCGACAACGAAGAGACTCAGAAGAACTATCCTTACCACTTCAACCTTGCCATTTCTTACCGCCTGCAGGGCAACGAGATTCATGTCATCTGGCACGTAGAGAATACCGACGACAAGGAAATCTTCTTCCAGATTGGCGGTCACCCAGCATTCATGGTTCCTGGCTGCAAGAAGGGCGAAGAAATGAAGGCTACCCTGAAACTCGACAACGAGGCTCCTGTTCGTCTCTATGGTAACGTAGGCGGATGCATCGACCGTCAGGCTAAGGAAACCGTAGAAACCGACAAGGGTATCTGGGAAGTAAACGAGGAGACTTTCGCAGAAGATGCTGTTATCTTCGACAAGAGTCAGGTTAAGCAGGTGAGCATTCTCAACGAGCAGGGCGAACCTCATGTAACCCTCGAGTTCAAGACTCCAGCCGTAGGTATCTGGAACCCAACAGGCAAGCACGCTCCATTCCTCTGCATCGAGCCATGGTATGGTTTGAGCGACTGGGCTGAATATGATGGCGAGTTTAAGGACAAGTATCTGATGAACCGTCTACAGCCAGGTGCAAGTTTCATGAGTGAGTATATCATCAGAATTGAGAAATAATGGAAGAAAAAGACAATTTGCAACTCCCCGAGAACGCATTCCGCGAACTGAAAGACGGGGAGGATTATAAGCCGCTGATGTCGCCTGACAAGGTTTATCCTGAGGTGAACGGATGGTCAGTTACATGGGGAATCGTGATGGCAGTCATCTTCTCTGCCGCCGCAGCTTATCTGGGCTTGAAGGTGGGTCAGGTGTTCGAAGCAGCCATCCCTATCGCCATCATCGCCGTGGGCGTAAGTACCGCTACCAAGCGTAGCAAGGCGCTGGGCGAGAATGTCATCATCCAGAGCATCGGAGCCTGTTCGGGTGCTGTGGTGGCAGGAGCCATCTTTACCCTGCCAGCCATCTACATCCTGCAGGCTAAATATCCGGAGATGACTACTTCGTTTATGAAGATCTTCATGGCTTCTGCCCTGGGAGGAGTGTTGGGAATCCTTTTCCTTATTCCTTTCCGCAAGTACTTCGTAAGCGATATGCACGGCAAGTATCCGTTCCCTGAGGCTACGGCTACCACGCAGGTACTGGTGAGCGGAGCCAAGGGAGGCGACCAGGCTAAGCCGCTGCTCATAGCCGGACTGGTGGGTGGTCTTTACGACTTTATCGTAGCCAGTCTGGGATGGTGGAACGAGAATTTCACATCGCGTGTGGTAAGTCTGGGATGCGACCTGGCTGACAAGGCTAAACTCGTATTCAAGGTAAACACAGGTGCTGCCGTATTAGGTCTGGGTTACATCATCGGTCTGAAGTATGCCTTCTTCACCTGTCTGGGTTCGCTCGTAGTATGGTGGCTGATTGTTCCGGGCATGAGCGTTATCTTCCATGATAGCGTGCTGAGCGCCTGGGATCCTAGCATCGTGAAGACCGTGGGTGCGATGAGTCCGGAGGAAATCTTCCGTGCCTACGCCCGCAGCATCGGTATCGGCGGTATCGCCATGGCAGGTATCATCGGCATCATCAAGAGCTGGGGCATTATCAAGAGTGCCGTAGGTCTGGCTGCCAAGGAGCTGAAGGGCAAGAGCGATGTGGATGAGAACGTGAAGCGCACCCAGCGCGACATCTCTTTCAAAATTATCGCTATCGGTTCGCTTGTTACCATCCTCGTAACCTTCCTCTTCTTCTGGTTTGGCGTGATGGAGGGCAACCTTCTCTTCGCCATTATCGCCATTCTGCTCGTGGCTGCCATCGCCTTCCTCTTTACTACCGTAGCGGCTAATGCCATCGCTATCGTGGGTTCAAACCCTGTTTCGGGAATGACCCTGATGACGCTCATCTTCGCCTCTGTGGTGATGGTGGCTGTAGGCCTGAAAGGTCCTGGCGGCATGCTGGCTGCCCTAATTATGGGTGGTGTGGTTTGTACAGCCCTCTCGGTAGCAGGTTCGTTTATTACCGACCTGAAGATTGGTTACTGGCTGGGAACAACTCCTAAGAAACAGGAGGGATGGAAATTCCTCGGTACCCTGGTGAGTGCGGCTACCGTGGGCGGTGTGATGATGCTGCTCAACGAGACTTACGGTTTCGCATCGGGTTCGCTTGCAGCTCCTCAGGCTAATGCTATGGCTGCGGTTATCGACCCTTTGATGAATGGTGTGGGAGCTCCTTGGGTGCTCTATGGCATCGGAGCCGTGATAGCCATCGTGCTGACTTATTTCAAGATTCCTGCCCTAGCTTTCGCTCTGGGTATGTTTATTCCGCTGGAACTGAACGTTCCTCTGCTCGTGGGTGGAGCCATCAACTGGTATGTCACTTCGCGCAGCAAGGATGCCAAGGTGAACAGCGAACGTGGTGAGAAGGGAACGCTCATCGCCAGCGGCTTCATCGCCGGTGGAGCCCTGATGGGTGTGGTTAGCGCCCTCCTGAAGTTTGGCGGCATCGAGGTAAGTATCGCCGACAGCTGGTGGGTTAATCCGATGTCTGAGGTTTGTTCGCTTCTGGCTTACATCTGCCTCATCGGTTTCTTTATCAGAGCCACAAAGAAATAAAGAATAGGCTTTTTACAAATAAGACAATCGCCTGGATGCATCTGAGCACCCAGGCGATTTTTTATTCTATCCGAATATTTTTTCTATCCTACGATTCCGCAGCTACGAAATCCATCGGCTTGACGCCAAACTGCTTCTGGAAGCACTTGGCAAAATAGCTAGGACTGCTGAAACCTACCATATAGCTGATTTCGCTGATGCGGTAGTTTCCTTCTTTCAGGAGCTTTGCGCCCTTCTTAAGTTTCACGAGCTGGATCATCTCGTTTGGCGTAACATCGGCAAGACCGCGAATCTTATTAAAGAGCGAAGAGCGGCTTATGCCCATCTTCTCAGCAAGGAACGCCACGTTGAGTTCCGGATTCGCCACATTCTCTTCGATGATGCGAGACATTCGTTCCAGGAACGCATTATCAACCTGAGTTGGAGCAATCTCTGCTATCGGCTCAAGCGGAGTATGAGAGAACTTACTTCTCAACAGACGGCGCATCTCAAGAAGCTGTCTTACGCTTGCCTCAAGATACTTCATCGAGAACGGCTTTTCTATGTAGACATCGGCTCCACAGTTCATACTCTCCGTCTTCGCCGCATCATCGGTTTTTGCTGTGAGCATCACGAACGGGAGATGAGAATATTCAGAATTTTCACGCACCCTACGGCAGAACTCCGGACCGTCCATCTCCGGCATCATCCAGTCGCTTATGATGAGCGAAACCGGATGTTTCTCCAGTTTACGGAGCGCATCCTTTCCGTTGTCGGCGGTATAAACCGTATACATCTTTTCGAAATGAGCCTTCACAAACTGGCGCATGTCTTCATCATCATCCACAATCAGCATCGTCGGTTTTGCCGGTTCACGAAGCGGACTGGCAACAGCAACGCCTACCTTTTGAGAACCTTGCTCAACTGAAGTTTCATCTGTCAGCAGATTTTCCTCAGCAACAGTTTCTTCTTCCTTCACCATTTCGTCTGCCTTCTCTACCACAGCATCCATCTGGTTGAGCGGCAAGGTTACGATAAAGGTAGATCCCTTACCTACTGCAGATTCTACTTCAACCATACCATGATGAGCCCCAACGAGATTCTTCACGATGTTGAGACCGATTCCGGTTCCCGGTTTGTTGTCGCGTGCCTGATAGAAAACTCCGAAGATTTTCTCCTTTTCGTCAGGACTGATTCCCAATCCGTTGTCTTCCACCTCTATGCGGAAATGGTTTCCATCCTCCAGCAAGCGGCAGGACAAGCGTACATAATCCTCGGTATATTTCAAGGCGTTGGTCATCAGATTGCTGATAACCTTGGTAATGGCCTCCTGATCAATCATCGCCACGAGCTCATGGGCTGGATAATCTACATCAAGACGAATGCTTTTCTGCTCGAAGGTAGGAGCAAAGCGCTCTGCCACAGCATGCATCAGCTTCGAAATGTTGTTCAAACGGAAATGAACCTGCATGCCCTTCTGCTGCACTTTGTTGAAATCGAGCAGCTGATTAACTAGCAGGAGCAACCGCTGGGCATTACGGTCGATAACAGAAAGCGTCTGCGTGATAGTCTCACCATCGGAAAGTTTTCCGGAAACCTGTTTCCAATGCTCTTTCAGACTCTCCAAAGGTCCGATGATAAGCGTTACCGGCGTACGGATTTCATGGGCTATCATCGTGAAGAACTGCAGGCGGGCATCTCTCATCTCCTGATCCTGCTTGAGTTCCAACTGGTCGAGTTCTTCCTGATGACGGAGTTTCTCACGTTTCAACCGGCTCTGCATGAACCAGTAGATTGCGTAACCGATGAGCAGAAGATACAGAATCTTGGCTGGCAGAGACCACCAGAACGGCGGATGAACCACAATCTGCAGTTTTGCCTCATTCTTCGACCATACACCATCATTATTGGTTGCCTTAACCAGGAAGGTATAGGTTCCGGCAGGAAGATTGGTATAGTTGGCACGATGCTCGTGGGTATAAATCCAATCCTTGTCTACTCCCTCAAGTTTGTAAGCATACAGGTTCTTCTCAGGCGATACATAGCTCAGGGCGGCAAACGAGATATTGATGGTATTCTCGTTATGAGACAGATTGAGTTCTGCTGCATGACTCAGAGATTTCTCCAACTGGTCGCTACCCGCCTCTATCGGCTGACCGAAGAGTTCTACCGAGGTGATTGCTACAGGAGGAGCTACCTGGTTGATCTTGACGAGATATGGATAGAAGCAGTTGAAACCTCTTGTAGAACCGAAATAGATTCTGCCATCAGAAGCCAGGAGTCCGGCGTTTGGCATAAACTGGTCGCAAGTGAGTCCGTCATATTTATTGAACAGCTGGACAGGTTCACCCGGCGTATATTTCACAATTCCCTTGCTGGTAGAAATCCACATTACTCCCTGCGAAATGACAAGACTCGTAAAATCCTGACTAGGCGCATCGATGGAGATTCGGCGGAATATACCTTTTGAAGGCAGAAATTCGCAAAGTCCTTCGCTGGTTGCCGCATAAAGCTGCCCCTTTTCGCCGATAGCCAGACAGTTTACCTGATCACTCACCAGCGAAGTAGAATCATTCTCTACATGTTTATACTGTTTCCAGACATTATTCTTGTCCAAGCGCCACAAGCCGTCTCCCTGGGTAGCAAACCATACGTTGCCCTGAGGATCTTCCTTGATATCGATGGTAAGCGACTTGAACAACTTGATTTTGCTGAACTTCTGCTGTCCTTCATCGAAGAGGTTGGCACCATCCATCGAAGCCGCCCAGAGCCGTTTTTTCCGGTCGCGATAAATACAATAGGCATTACTGCCAGAAACCTTTCCATCGGTATAGAAAACCTGCTGCGCTCCGGTAGCCATATTCATTCTGATGACACCATTGCCATAGGTTCCTACCCACAGATTATTTTCATCAGCAAAGAGCGCATGAACATTATACTTGCCCATAGCCGCCTTGCCCGGATAAGAAACAAAACTGTTGGTCTGGGGATTAAAGCAGTCGAGTCCAGCATCATCCGTAGCTATCCAGATGCGATGCTGACGGTCTTCGAAGAATCTTCCTACCACATTACCGCGCAATCCGCCCAGACGGGCAGAATAAGCACGGAAACGGTCTTCAAAACTCGTAGAAGGAAGATAATTCACACCACCATAGAAAGTAGTTACCCAAATGCCACCTTCATTATCACCCGCAATACCATAAACAAAGCGCTCGCTCGTACTCCGGCTCGGATTGTTGACTT
>ENA-OPTA01000582-OPTA01000582.1-human-gut-metagenome-genome-assembly--contig:-NODE-582-length-24541-cov-4.919383_pt1 | contig 24541 bp, 20 predicted proteins | sample MGYA00241813_ERZ501917 | MGnify/ENA primary metagenome ERZ501917 (study PRJEB25962, sample SAMEA2042408) | human gut metagenome | biome: human gut; feature: human-associated habitat; material: faeces...
ATCAGACATCGGGCAGGGGACAGGGCGTGCATACCTGGGATCAAACCGTGTGGGGTAGTAAGAGGTATCCATGATCTTCTGCGCAGCATCCATAGAATGGTTGCTCTCGAAGATGCTCTGATAAGCGGTCAGCTTGTCAATGGTATCGCTGGGCACGACACCGGAAACGGTAATTCCGCTGCGCACCGAATCCACCAGATTGCTGCTCAGATCCAGATCGGTCAGTGCCTGCTGAATGACGGTAGGCGATTTGATCTCGTTGGCGTTGAACTTGTTGCCGTTGGGATCCAGTCCGGACTCAATTCCGTCAAAGCTAAAGCCGACCATTGCCCGCAGCGGTACGGTGTGGGCGGTGGACAGCGCCAGCGAACCGCCGAAAATCAGAGCTGCGCCGACTACGGCAATCAAAACCCAAATCAGCAGGTATTTTTTCAGCTGCCGGAAAATTTCCACAACAGGAATCGTGATTTCCCCTTTTTCGGCTGTGTTTTCCGTCTGTGCTTTCTCATGTGTTGCTTTTTTTGTACTCATTTTTCCTTGGCACCTCATAAAATCAATGGTTTTTCAACTGCTTTCCCCCAGATTCCGCAAAAGAACCCAGATGTTTTTTATTATAGCACATTTTCAGGGCATTGTAAATAAGCGGTGCTGCTTTTTTTGTGAAAAAGCGTATTTTTCCGGATGAGAATTTCAGAACTTGTGTTCATAGGAAATATATGCGGATTTTCGAGCAAATTTTTTTTGCAGACAAGGCAAAAATTTGCAGGCATACTTTCGTATGGCAAGAATTTTTCACGCAGTATGCAACAACATTTGCCGAAAAGACGTAGATAGACGCCTATGAACACGAGCTCTGAAACCCGCATCCAAATGCAATTGACACAGTGCCGTTTTCTATGCTATGATGGTACTGGAAATTTGGAGGAAAGGACGGCTCGTATGGCAGCGTATATCTATATTCTGGAGTGTCAGGACGGCTCTCTCTACACTGGCATCACCACAGACCCCGTCAAACGCATGCGCCAACACTGCGGAACGCTCGCCGGCGGCGCCAAGTACACGAGAAGCCATCCGCCACGGCAGCTCCGTGCCCTGTGGGAAACCGGCAGCTATCGGGATGCCGCACGGTTTGAGGCGTGCTGCAAACGGCTCTCCCGCAAGGAGAAGCTCCGGCTGCTGGAATCGCCGGCATGCTGGACGCAGCTTCTGCCGGCACTCGCCGAACTGGAATTTACACCAGTTCCCACATTTCCGCTGGAACTGCGCCCCGATTCCCCCTGAGAGCCTGTTCTTTTGCCGGCAGACACAGAAGAAAAAAGGCGGCTGCCTCGCCTTGCAGCCACCTTTTTCTATTTGCAAAAATCATCAGCATTCGGGGGATGCGTTCGATTTGCTGCGTCTGCCGGTCAAGCCGGCATTCCGCTTATTTCACTGTGATCTGACGGACTTCCGGAACAGCCGGCTGTTTCTTCGGCATCTTCAGCGTCAGCACGCCGTTTTCATAAGATGCTTCCATCTGGTCAGCGTCGATGTTGCTGATGTCCAGCTTCTGCTGATACGAACAGAATGTCCGTTCCCGCCGCAGGTAGGTGCTCTTCTCGTCGTTTTCCTTTTCCTCCGGTGTCTTTTCTTTGTGCTCTGCCGTGATCGTCAGTGTGTCGCCCTGTACATCCAGATGAATTTCATCCTTCTGGAAGCCTGCCATTTCTGCCTCGAGGACGTAGCTGTCGCCGGTATCACGGATATCGGTCTTACAGTTTCCGACAGACGCCTTGCCGCCAAAGAATTCATTCTCCCAGTCCCGCATGGAGCGGAACAGATCATAACCAGTACGTTCAAACGGTGTCAAATATGTCATCATAAAGCATTCCTCCTATGAGCCAGCAGGCTCGGTTTTGGTGGAGCATCCGGTTTTTCGGACACCCCGTTGTGGGCTTTGCGGAACCGGAGCGGTTTCTCTTTTCCGCTCCCTTTCCGTTTACAAGTATTATGATACCCCTGCTTTCTGATAACCTGATGAAAGAATTGTGAAAACTAAATGAAAATTAGCACTTGCTATACACAAGTGCTAATCGTCAAGATATCAGAGTGCTAATTCAGAACTCACTTTTTGAGATACTGCCGCAGAAACTGGTACAGTGCTTCCATCTGTTCCTCTGTGCCGATGGAGATGCGCAGGTAATTCCGAATCCGGGGGGAATCGAACCAGCGGACAAAGATGTGCGCCTCCCGCAGCGCCAGAAACAGTTCGTGTGCGTCGCAGTCCGGATGGGTCACGAACAGGAAGTTGCTCTTGGAATCCGGAAACTGAAAGCCCAGCTCGGCGAGCACCTGCTTGGCGTGTTCCCGTGTGGCGATGATCTTCGCCGTCTGCTGTTCCAGATAGGGGCGGTCTTTCACGGAGGCAACACCGGCTGACAGCGAGGTGCGGTTCAGCGTGTAGGAGTTGAAGGAGTACTTCACATCGTGCAGCGCACGAATCAGCGTGGGGTGACCGATGGCGAACCCGATGCGCATGCCTGCCATTGCACGGGACTTGGAGAATGTCTGTACCACCATGAGATTTTCATAGCGATCCAGCAGCGGCAGAACCGATTCGCCGCCAAAGTCCACATACGCCTCATCCACAACCACCAGCGATTCCGGATTGTGCTGCAAAATGCGCTCGATCTCTGACGTGGGCATGGCGATACCGGTGGGGGCATTGGGGTTGGGGAATACAATACCGCCATTCTCCCGGAAATAGTCCTCCGGCACAATCTCCAGCTTGTCGTTCAGCGGCTGCACCTCGTAGGGAATCCGGAACAGATCGCACCACACGGGATAGAATGCATAGGTGATGTCCGGAAACAAAATGGGCAGATCAGACTGGAAAAAGGTCTGAAAGATCATGGCAAGAACATCGTCCGAGCCAACGCCGGTGAACACCTGCGACTCCTGCACATGATAGAAGTCGGCAATGGCTGCGTTCAGCTCGTGGGAAGTGGGATCCGGATAGAGCCGCAGCTGGTCAGCATGGCTCATCTTCAGGATCTCCTGTACCTCCGGTGCCGGCGGATAGGGGTTTTCATTGGTGTTCAGCTTGATCATATCCGGAAAATTCGGCTGATCTCCCGGCACATACGGAACAACTTTTCGAATGGCTTCTAAGTAGCGTTTCATTTGACATCACATTCCTGACTTCTAAAATTTATAACCGCAGCCGCCGCAGAATTTTCCGCCCGGTACAATTTCTGCACCGCATTTCGGGCAGTGCGTCGGCGTTGGCTTTTGATTCGAATCTTCCGGCAGCTCGGTATAATGGAACTCCGGCTTCTCAGCAGCCGGCTTCTCAGCCGGTTCACTGGGCTGCGCTTTTTTCCGGGTTTTCTCCCCCTTGGCACGAACCACAGCGTTGGTGGCAATGCCGATGGAGGCGAAGATCGCACCGTACAGCGTCCCCGCAAGCCCCGCCCAGACTGCCGACAGCAGCAGCACCGGCATGGACTTCTGAGCAAAGGAGAGCGGCGAAATCGCATCCATTGCCGTGGTCAGCAGCAGGAAAACGCCGCATCCCAACAGGAGCAGCAGGCTTGGAATTGCCACGGCAAAGCCAAAGCCCTTGAACATCTTTCCCTTTCGCCACTTTTTCCCGATGGCAAAAATGAGCCACACCACAAAGTCCGCATTCAGCAGAACGCAGGCGGTAATCATGCCGGCCCTGGTCATGAAAAAGCGCAGCATCACCTTGTTGAATCCGTGCCCCATGATCTGCTCCATGGTGCCGTTCCATGCGGCGAGGTCGCTCTGCATATTCTTCACCAGCGCAATGCGGTCTGCCTCGGAAAAGATGATACCGGTTTCATGTTCCATGTAGCTCGCCATCTTCTCCTGCATCAGATCGGCAAAGTCGTCTGCCTCTACCTTGGGCATCGTCTCGGTTTTGCGGGTCAGATAGTCACTGTATTCTGTGGCATACTGTGCCAGAAGGTCGTTCATCTCCGGCTGCGCCACGGCAAGCCCGGCGTATTCCGGCGTCAGATTGACGGAGTTGTACAAGTACTTTTCATAGACCCACTGTCCCAGCGGCTGGGAGGTGCCGTTTTCCTCCACGGTGATCTCGGAGAGCTGCACCTTGGAGACCGCCTCGGAGAGCTGCCCTTTGGACAGCATGTGGTGCCCGATGGCACTGCCCAGCAAGAGCAGCGTCAGCAGCACAGTCAGAATAAAAAACAGGATCGAGCCGAACACAGCTCCTGCCCTGGATGGTTTCTTTTTGGTCTGAATGGGTTTTCCGGATGACTGCGTCTTTGTTTCTGCCATAGAAATACCTCCGTTCTGTGTTGTTTTCCCTGGTCGGGATTGCTTCTGGATTGCCTTTATTATAGCATCTTGCTGAAACTCTGTCAAGGCGTGCATCGCCCCCATATTGCATAGCACACGGAAAAAAGGGCACCTCTTTCCAGGTGCCCTCTTCCTATATTTTGGAGAAAAATCAATTGTCGAAATAAATCGGGGCGGCGTTATCCCGCCATATCGTCTGTTGCGTCGTCCTCATATACCTGATAGGTGTTGTAATCGAAGCACGACTTCACCTGCGCATCCTCGAAAAACGCCGAATCCAGCGGCAGTTCTACGACATAAGAGCTGTCGCCATCCCCGTCATAGTTGCCGACATAGACCCACATCTGCACGTAGGCATCGCCGATTTTTCTGGGACGGTCCTGCATATATTTCAGCACCAGTGCGCACGCCTCCTTGTCCTGAAATCGGACATCATTTCCATAGGCGTTGGCATGGGCACTCCCATCTGCGCTATAGGCGTCGATGCCGTAGCTTCCCACAGTATCACTCTCGAAAAGCTCCCTGACCTTCGAGATGTCGTCCCTGCTTGCATCGTAGTAGAGATTGTAGAACATCTGGATGGTTTCCGGCATCAGCTCCTGATAAACAGGACAGCTGATGACGCACTGTTTTCCGTTTACCATGGTGGCGTATTCAAATTCCAGTCCGCTGTAGGTGCACATTTCGCTGGCATTGCAAAGCTGGTCGAAGCTGCACTTTTTCCGTTCTTTCTGATACTGCTCGAACAGTTTCTGTGTCTGCGCCTTGTCGATCGTCACGTTTGAAGTGTCAGAATCGTAGCTATAGAATGACAGACTGTCCTCCATCACCTCCGGAAGCTCCGTCCACGCACGCACAAAGTCCGCATTGGTTTTCAGCGCCTCTGTCATGACATCACGCTTGGTTCTGGGAATCCAGATCATCCGGCGGAACGTGCCGTCCTCGGTTCGAATCGTCACATAAAAAGAGGTATACGTAGTATTCAAGTTCTCATAGTTATAGTATTTGTCGTAATATGCACCCATTCCCTCTTCCCAGGTCTGGATGTTCTCGTTCAGGTAGTAGGACACCAGCGCCAGCGCCGAGGGGTCCTGAATCTCAATGTTTTTGCTGATCTGATCTACATAGTAATCGTAGTCCATTTCGGCGCCTTGTCCGTCGCTGATCTCATTCCCCTCATAATTCTGAATGGAGATGCTCTCGATCTCCTGCACAGAGGGACGATTGTTCACGATCTTGTTGCTTACCATGTGCATCCCCAGCAGGATCCCCACATTCAGGACAGCAACCACGCCCAGCAGCGGCAGAGCGCTCAGCAGATTCCTCCACTTCTTCGTGGTGAGCAGCTCATAGAGGCAGTAGATGAGTACCGCACCCAGATAGAGCACCACAAACATAAATATCGTTTCCCCGTCCATTCCATCCCGCAAAACGCCGAACAGCGCACCCGTGACGAAAATGCAGTAGGTCATGGTCACCACAATGCGGTAGATGTGCTGGATGATGCGGTTCGGTGCGGGCTGTCCGGCTGCCTCGCTTCGGCGGATGCAGAACATCCAGCCGCCCACGGCAAAATAGAGCACACTCAGCAGCGCCGTATACACATATGCCTGCCAGCTGGGTGAGAACACATCCGATCCGGCGTAGCCGGCCAATGCCGCAATGAACGAGAATAGAATGTTGCTGGTATCCGAGAAAAATCCGCCGCTGTTCATCGGCACATAGAACGGCAGGTCATTGGTCAGGAAACTCCGCAGAAACAGCAGGCAGGCACGAGGCAGAAATAACAGGATCAGCGCCAGCAGAATGTTGGTAAAGACCGTGCCGCTAATGCTCATGGCGAGAAGCGTGCCGCACATCAGCAGCAGGCTCAGCATGAAAATCACGCCAAAATACGAGAAAAATGTGCTGTACAGTACTGTGATGTACTTGTGCACGGCAGCACATGCGATGAGTGAGGAAACTGTTCCCACAACAAGCAGCAGCAGCACCCACGCCAGAATCGACGCCGCATAGCTCAGATACAGCGTGATGCGCTTATGGGGCAGAGCGTGGTATAGATCCGATGCCGCACGGCTATTCAAGAAGTGGAACAGCACCAGCGTCATCAGCGGAGCAGCCGGTGCCGCCAAAAAGAGCACCGGATTGACGGCATAGACTTTCAGCACCTGTCGGATAAAATAGGGGTCGCCGGCAGCGTTGATCGCATATCCCGCCGGTGTCAGCACAGCGCCCAGCACGACCAGCACCAGCGCAAAGATTCCGATCATCTGGCACTGGCGAAATCCCTCCCGCATCAGGGAAAAGGAAAAGAGCGAATGTTTCTGTTTCATCTTCCAAGTCCTCCTCTCGCACGACAGTAGGCGGCAATACAAATTGCGCCCAGAATCAGAACGACCAGAAGCATGGCAATATTCCCCGCCATCTGCCGGCGTTCCTCCCGCTTTCGTTCCGGATTCAGATAAACATCCCGTTTTTCAAGCTCCTGCATGGTTCTTCTCCTCCTGCAATTCGTCGATATGGAAGGTATATCCCAATGTCTCCATCTCGTACGTAAAGACTTCCTCCAGTGTCAGCGGCAGCACATCCAGCAGAATCGGCTGCATCTCCTGCAGCTTCTGAACGATCTTCTCCCGATCGCCGCTGACGATCATATTGCACACGCTGCCGCTCTTCTCAAAGTGGGAGATCCGGATGCCCTCGAACTTCGAGCGGTCATATTCCTCGTGGAATGCGATCTGAATCTTAAACTGCGAGGTCTTCAGGTGCTCGATGTCGCTCTCCAGCACCAGTCCGCCCTTGTGCAGCAGTGCCAGCTGGTCGCACACATCCTCCAGCTCCCGCAGCGAGTGGGAGGTGATGATCGCCGAAGCGCCACGGTCCAGCACTTCCTCGCAAATCAGACTCTTGACATAGTTCCGCATCACCGGATCCAGTCCGTCAAACGTCTCGTCAAAGAACAGGTAGTCCGGATGTGTGGCGAGGGCGAGAATCGTGGCTGCCTGCCGGCGCATACCCTTGGAGAACTGCCCCAGGGACTTGTTCTTCGGAAGCTGCAATTTGTCGCAGAGCTTCCAGAAATGATCTGCATCAAAGTCCGGATAGAGCGCACGGTACATGCGGGCCATCCGCTTCAGGCTGGCACCACTCAAGAAGTACAGCTCATCCGGCACGTAGGCAATGCGCCGTTTTACCGCAGGATTGTCCCAGACCGGCTGACCGTCGATCAGTACCTCGCCCCCGTCCGGCTGGTAAACACCGGTCAGCGTCCGCAAAAACGTGGACTTTCCGGCACCGTTGGAGCCAACCATGCCGTAGATGCACCCTGTGCCAATGGTACAGGTGACATTTTGCAGCGCCGTAAAATCCTGAAACCGCTTGGTCAGATTCTGAATCTTAATCATGTGCCGCACCTCCCTCGCCGCCGGACGCAATCTTCTGCGCCGCATCGAAAAACGCCTGTTCCACGCAGGCACTGATCTCCTCCTTGGTCACACCGGCAATCGCCAGTTCCGTTAGAAGCTCGGTCAAATCCTTCATTCTGGCACGTCCTTTCTGGAGCAAATGTTCTTTTGCCTCCGCACAAACAAAGTACCCTTTTCCCGGCACCGACTGGATCAGCCCCCGGCTGTCCAGATCGGTATACGCTTTCAGGATCGTACGGGGATTGATGGAATGCATCATGGAAACGCCACGCACCGAGGGAATCTGGCTTCCTGCCGGCAGAACATCCGTCAGGATAAACCGTTCCACCTGTGCGATGATCTGTTCGTATACCGGTTCCCGTGACATCGGATCGATTTGAAACATCTGCATACCTCCATTTCTCTTTCATTTCGCCTCTGCAACAGTCTGTTATAACTGTTGTATGTATCATGCAACACATACAGTATAGCATACTTCCGGCAGCCTTGTCAAGGGGGGCTGCAAAATTTTTTTCCAAATTTGACGAAGTCCGGCGGATGTGCTATAATAATTTATATGAAATGTCACAGTTCGAAAGGAGAACACCATGCGCATTCGCTACCTCTTCCTGCTTCCGGAACTCGTCCTGCTCTTTTTCTTTGTCGCACCCATCTTCAAACGCATCATCAACGCCGGAAATTTCTGCGGCGCATTTGCCTGCGTGGTGCTCCTCGCTGCCACGTGGTTCTGTCATCCTCTGTGGCAGGCGATTCGCCGGCTCTGGACGCACCTCGCCGGAAAAATCGGCATCTGTGCGGTTTCACTGGTGCTCCTTGCCGGCGTGCTCTTCTGCGGTGCCATGTCAGTGCAGATGGTTCGTGCCATCTCCAGCGTCCCGCAGACTGCACAGACTGCTGTGGTACTGGGATGCCATGTGTACGGCACAGAGCCAAGCCCTATGCTGAAGCGCCGGCTGGAAGCAGCACGGGACTACCTCAACCAGTATCCGGAGACGGTCTGCATCGTCACCGGCGGAAAGGGCTTCGGCGAAGACATCACCGAGGCAGAGGCAATGAAAACGTGGCTGGTGGAACATGGCATCGCCGCCTCCCGCATTCTCACGGAGGACAAGTCCACGGATACGCAGGAGAATCTCCAGAATACCGCAGCGATTCTCGCTGAGAACAACATGGATACACACATCACCGTCATCTCCGACGGCTTCCACCTCTACCGTGCCACCATTCTGGCAAAGCGTGCCGGACTCACTGCCGACACATGGAGCGCCTACACCAAACCGCTATACGTCCCCACCTACTGGGTGCGGGAGTGGATGGCACTGTTCCAGCTGCTGGTGCTGGGGCACGGTTAATTTGCCCATGGAAAGGAACTGACAGGATATGCTGGAACAACTGACGCCACGTGTCTTTTATCTGCCTTTCTCGAAAACAGAGGGCAGTCCCTCGCTGGGCTACATCCGTGGCGACCGGTTTTCTCTCATGGTGGATGCCGGCACCTGTCCCGCCCACGTGGGAGAATACCAGAACGCTGTGACAGCAGCAGGATTCCGTCCGCCGGATTTCGTGGCGCTGACGCACTCCCACTGGGACCACTGCTTCGGACTGGGCGCACTCGCCATTCCCTCCATCGCCTGCATTCAAACCCGGCAGTCTCTGGAACTGGTGTCCACCCTTTCGTGGACACCGGATGGCATTCAGGAGAGCATCCGCCGCGGGATCCTCCCCCGCTCCTGTGCGCCGGTGATTCAGGAGCACTTCCCCGATCCGACATCCATCCGCATCGTTCTGCCCACAGTGGTATTTTCCGGTGCCATGACCCTCGATCTCGGCAACTGCACCTGCCGCATCCAGCACGTCACCAGTCCTCACGCACGGGACACCACCATTGTGTTTGTGCCGGAGGAACACATGGTGTTTCTGGGCGATGCGGTCTATCAGGAGCTGCGGAACGAGGTATGGACGGAGCATCCGGACAAGCTGCGGGCTCTGGTGCAGGAGCTGGAACCGCTGGACTTTTCCGTGTGTCTGCCGGGACACCAGCCGCCCATGAACAAACAGGATCTGCTGGACTGGTTTGCAAGACGCATCCAAAAAGCAGAGCAGAAATAGAAACAGCGGACGCTGCCGACTTTATTCGAAAAGTGGCAGCGTCCGCTGTTTTTCTTGGTATATCTCACGCAATTATGCAGTCTGCGCAAACTGGGAGCGATACAGATCCGCATAGAAGCCGTTCTTTTCCAGCAGTTCCTCGTGGGAACCCTGCTCGATGATATCGCCGTCTTTCATCACCAGAATCAGATCCGCATTCCGGATGGTGGACAGCCGGTGGGCGATGACAAAGCTGGTTCTGCCCTCCATGAGGTGATCCATTGCCTTCTGAATCTGCTGCTCTGTCCGGGTATCCACGGAGGAGGTCGCCTCGTCCAGAATCATGACCTTATTGTCCGCCAGAATGGCACGTGCAATGGTGAGCAGCTGCTTCTGTCCCTGGGAAACATTGCTGGCGTCCTCGTTCAGCTCCATCTGATAACCACCGGGGAGCTGGCGAATGAAGCTGTCCGCATGGGCAGCCTTTGCCGCTGCAATGACCTCTTCGTCTGTGGCGTCCAGTCTGCCGTAACGGATGTTCTCCATAATCGTCCCCTGAAACAGCCACGTGTCCTGAAGCACCATGCCAAAGGATTCCCGCAGCTGACGGCGGTCAAAGTCCCTGATGTCGTGGCCGTCCAGCAGAATTGTACCGCTGTTCACATCGTAAAACCGCATGAGCAGTTTTACCATGGTAGTCTTGCCGGCACCGGTTGGGCCAACAATGGCGATCTTCTGTCCCGGCTGTACCTGTGCGCTGAAATCGTGGATGATGCACTGCTCCGGCTTGTAGCCAAAGGAAACGTGTTCGAAATCCACACTGCCTCTTACCTGTTCCAGCTGCACCGGATGCTCTGCCGTCTGCACTTCCTCTTTCTCTTCAAGGAACTCAAAGACACGCTCCGAGGCAGCTGCCATGGACTGCACCTGATTGATGACCTGTGCGATCTGCTGCATGGGCTGGGTGAAGTTTCTGACGTACTGAATGAACGCCTGAATCTCACCAATGGTGATCGTGCCACGAATTGCCAGCAGGCTGCCGGACAGCGCCACAGCCACATAGCCCAGATTGCCCACAAACATCATGATCGGCTGCATCAGGCCGGAGAGAAACTGCGACTTCCATGCGGAGTGATACAGGGTGTCATTGGTCTTCTGGAACTGGGCAATGGTATCCTGCTCCTTGTTGTACGCCTTGATGACGGTGTGTCCGGCGTAGGTTTCCTCCACCTGTCCGTTGATGTGTCCCAGATATTCCTGCTGCTGTTTGAAGTACTTCTGTGACTTCTTTACCACAAAGGAGAGGAGCACCGCAGAGACTGGCAGAATGACCAGCGCAATCAGCGTCATCAGCGGTGAGATCTTCAGCATCATCACCAGCACGCCCACGATGGTTGCCATAGAGGTGATGATCTGGGTGATGCTCTGGTTTAGGCTCTGTCCCAGGGTGTCCACATCGTTGGTGATGCGGGAGAGCACCTCGCCATAGGTACGGCTTTCGAAATAGGACATGGGCATCCGGTTGATTTTCTCCGAGATGTCCTTCCGCATTCGGTAGCACACCTTTTGAGTGACGCCAGTCATCAGCCAGCCCTGAATGAAGCTGAACAGGGCGCTGAACAGATACAGGCCCAGTACGAACAGCAGAATCTTTCCGATATAGACAAAGTCAATGCCGCCTGTTCCCTGAATCTTCTCCATCAGACCGCTTGCCAGCGAGGTGGTCGCCTTGCCCATGATATCCGGCCCGATGACGCTGAACACAGTGGATGCCACCGCACACAGCATTACGACCACAATCGCCCCGTGAAACCGCTTCATATAGGAAAACAGCTTTCCGATGGAGCCTTTGAAATCCTTCGCCTTTTCCACTGGCATCTGACCGCCTCTCGGGCCGCCCATGCCATGCCGTCTTTCATTCGCCATCTGTCACCGCTCCTTTCTCTTCCCCGGACACACCCAGCTCTTCTGCGGAGAGCTGCGAGTTTGCGATCTGGCGATATACCTCGCAGGAGGCCATCAGCTCCTCGTGCGTGCCCTTTCCGACGATTTTTCCCTCTTCCAGCACCAGGATCTGGTCAGCGTGAAGAATGGTACTAATGCGCTGCGCAACGATCAGCAGCGTACTCTCCCGCACATTGTCGTGGAGCGCCTGCCGCAGTGCTGCATCGGTTTTCAGATCCAGTGCCGAGAAGCTATCGTCAAAGACAAAGAGCTTCGGGTGTTTGGCAACGGCTCTGGCAATGGTCAGACGCTGCTTCTGTCCGCCGGAGACGTTGGTGCCGCCCTGTGCAATGGTGCTGTCGTAACCGTCCGGTTTCTCGTCAATAAACTCTGTCGCCTGTGCAATTTCCGCCGCCTTCCGCATTTCTGCATCCGAGGCATCGGGGTTGCCGAACCGCAGGTTGCTGGCAATGGTGCCGGAGAACAGCACACCCTTTTGTGGGACAAAGCCTACCTGCTGCCGCAGGTATTCCAGGGATATCTCCCGAATATCCACGCCGTCCAGTGTGATCTTTCCACCGGTCACATCGTATAGACGGGGAATCAGATTGACCAGCGTGGATTTTCCGCAGCCTGTGCTGCCGATGATTGCCGTGGTCTGTCCCGGCTTTGCCGTGAAGGAGATATCCGTCAGGGCATTTTCCTCCGCTGACGGGTACCGGAAATTCACGTGGTCGAATTGCAGCACGCCGGTGCAGACCGCAGGATTCTGCGGTGCGCTGACCTCTTCAATGGAGGGCTTGGTCTGCAATACCTCGTCAATTCTGCCGGCAGCCACAGAGGCACGGGGCAGCATGACGGACATCATCGAGATCATCAGGAACGACATGACGATCATCATCGCATAGGTGATAAACGCCGTCATCGAGCCGACCTGCATCAGACCGTCATCCACACGGTGGGAAGCCACCCAGACAATGAGAATGGTCAAGCCGTTCATCAGGAGCATCATCAGCGGCATCATAAAGGTCATGACACGGTTGACAAAGAGATTGGTTTTCGTCAGATCACAGTTGGCAACGTCAAACCGCTCCTCCTCGGTACGCTCTCTGCCGAACGCACGGATGACCGGCAATCCGGTCAGAATCTCACGGGAGACCAGATTAACCCGATCCACCAGCTGCTGCATTTTCTTGAACTTCGGCATTGCCACCGACATCAAAAGTCCCACAATGCCCAGGATCAGAATCACGGCGAGCGCAATGACCCAGCCCATGCCTGCCTTGGTTCTGGTGACTTTCAGCACACCGCCAATTCCCAGAATCGGCGCATAGAGCAGCATCCGCAGGAAAATCGCTGTAACCATCTGCACCTGCTGGATGTCGTTGGTGCTTCTGGTGATGAGCGAGGCGGTGGAGAACTGATCCATCTCTGTGCCGGAGAACTGCACCACCCGGCGGAACACCTTGCCACGCAAGTCACGGCCCACGCCAGCGCCCACACGGGAGGCAAGATAGCTGACCGCAATGGTAGCTGCCATCATTGCCAGCGCCATGGCAAGCATTTTTCCGCCGGTCTGCCAGAGGTACGAGGTCTGGAGATGATCTACGTCCAGTCCGGCATTCTCATCGCACTGCACTGCATAGGCAATGCCCATGGACTGCACCAGCGAATCCCCCATGGTGTCCAGCATCTTCTCCAGCTGTTCCCGGCTTTGAGTCAGCACCGTTTCATCGAGCTGTCCGTTCTTCTGCATGGCAGCAAACAGCGGGCGCACATCCACGCAGGTGACAGCGGTCTTATTGCCGTCGTCATCCACCTCCGTGCGCTGGAACGGTTTCAGCTCCACGCCCATGGATGCGCCGATGTCCTCGATGCTCATCTGTTCCATCTGCTTGGCAGCCTCGCTGTCCTGCTGCTGGGACTCCAGCATCTGGCGGAAGCTGTCCTCACTCATCATGGACATCTGGTAATTCATCAGCACCGGCACCAGCAGATCGCTGTCCAGCTCCTCCCGCTTTTTCTCGGTGACCGAGTCCTTCTGCCGGTATTGATCGCCGGACTTCTCATAGACCTCCTGCCACTTCTGCTGTTCTGTTTCCGTCATAAAAATCTGCACGGTGTCATATTCCTCCGCAGTGACCTGCTCCGGCAGGATATGTTCCACACCCTTGCTCTGAATGCCCACATCAATGATGTTCGATGTGTACTGAGGCAGCGACAGGTCGCAAAACGCCTGCACCACCAGCAACAGCACAATGAGAAGCACCGATTTCCAGTAGGGCTTCAGGTTCTTAAACAGCTTTCCCATGCTTTTGCTTTGCTCCTTTCTTCATCTCTGCCAGTTCTTCCTCTGCCGCCGTATGGAGCCGCCGGAGCAGCTTCATCAGCTGTTTTGCCTCTTCTTGAGTAAACCGCCTCTGAATCCCCGCATGGAATTCCTCCAGCAGCTTCCCTGCCTCCGCTACCGCCGATTTGCCGGATTCTGTCAGTATGACATACGTATTCCGCCGATCCGACCGGCAAACCTCACGCCGCACATAGCCGTCGTTTTCCAAGCCGCGCAGGGTGCGGGAAACCGCCGGCTGCGGCACGTGCATCTCCTGCGTCATCATGGACACTGTGCAGCCCTCCGGATGTTTCTTTTGCAGGCAGGAGATGGCGCACATCGCCATGTAGTCCTGCCGTGCCAGGGGCAGCAAGGAGAACAGATTCAGGCTTCGAAACTGATTGACCAGCTCGAAAAAGGTATCCGTTTCACAGTTCAATCAAAACACCTCGCATTCCGCTAAATTAGATAACATAGTTATAAAATAACTTTGTTCTATTATAACGCATGTTATTCATCCTGTCAACCAGTCCGAAAAAATTTTCAGAAAACCATCACAAAAAAGTGCACTCCACCCAATCATGGGCAAAGTGCACCAATTATTTTGTGGGATATGTAGATCATCCAAACCGTTTCATGATCTTCTCACGAACCCGCCGTGAGATCTCGGCGGTGTGATCTGCCTCCCCCTCCGGAAGAGAGAGTCCGTGCAGCACGGAAACAGAGACCAGCAGATCGATCAGTGTCATCAGCACCAGTCCGATGACGATCTTGCGGGAAATGCTGTACGGCACAGTGTGATAAAGCTGTAGGAAAAACGGATTGACACGATACAGCGCATAGCATCCCAGCAGACCAAAGGGCAGCATCGTCTCCATGCAGACCCGGCCGTGAATGTTGAATTTCATATCGTTGTAATCCCACCAGCGTGTGTGAAAGAAGTGCTCCATCACCACACTGGCAGCGTACTCCAGCGCCGTGCAGAACACAATGATCATCACAAAAACAGCAGCGAAGCCAAATCTTGCGTGCTGAAACAGCACGGTGATCGTCACCATTCCCACGCCGTAAATCGGACAGCAGGGACCCAGCAGAAACCCGCGGTTTACCAGACGATGCTCCCGAATCCCGCAATACACCATTTCCATGCACCACCCCAGCAGGGAATAGACATAGAACAGCACAAGATATTCTGTGAGATTGGATGCCATGTTATATCTTCCTCCTGATATAGCGGATCTGGAATTGATACCAGAATCCAGCCAATGTTTCTAACGTCGAACAGTACTTGTCCACCATGCAGACGATGACTGCCTCCCGGGAATGAGGCATATGGCGGAATGTCAGCGGCCACATATGGCAGCGAATGATGTGCTGCACTTTCCGGTTGATCTGAAAATGCCGCTTGGCGTTGCGGCAGGCCGTATACGGATGAGAAAAGCCATGCAGCGAACCCTTCTTCTCCTGATGATGATGCCAGTCATACAAATAAAAGTCGTGCAGCAGCGCCCCCACTGCCAGATCACGATAATTCACACGCAGGTGCAGCCGTGAGGCAAAAGCACAACTGGCGTACATCACAGACAAGCAGTGCTGCAATGTCGTCGTGGTTCCATGCTGAATGTGGTCGTTCATGGAACAGACCAGATCATCTTCCAAATACGGGAGCAGATATGCCTGAAGTTCTTTTAACTCTGTCTTTTCTTCCACAGATTGTTCAATCCCTTTCATCGTTTGGCTCCGGCGGAGCCTGTTTCGTTGCTTTCACGCAATCCTGCCTGCAATGTCCTCGTACCTCTCGCCCAATTCATCTACATTATATCCCATTCCCGTTTGATTGTCAACAAATTCAACGTTATTTTTCTCTCCTCCCCGCCAAAAATACAGTGATTTCGTCTGATTTTTTTCGACAATCTGCCGAATTTCGAAATATTTTCCGAAAAGCCCCCTCGTTCCTTCATGGATTTTCTCAAAAAATCTTGAAATTTTCTAGCAAGTCTGTTATAATTAAGTTGCAGCACACTCAGCACAGTGCAGAGGACAGTCATCAGCATCCATGAAACCGCATTTCCCAAGGAGGGAATCTTTTGAAAATACGCATTTTTCTCGCATCCGCCGCAATGCTTTGCAGCGCAGTCATGTTAAGCCATATCCACGCCGCCGCCGAGAACATCCGGCGCACCCCCGTTTTCTCCGGCATCGAACAATTCGAGTTGCCAATGGGCACGCCGGAGAGCTGGGAAAATCCGGAAGAGGGCGTCTTTTACTACTATGACATCGACGGCATTGCCGTCACCGGAGAAGTCATGATCGGCGACACGCCCTATCTCTTTGCGCCGGACGGACAGCAGTGCACCGGCTGGCAGACCGTTTTCGGCAAGCGGTATTTCTACGACGTTCTCACGGGACAGCCCCAGTTCGGCTGGATCTCCTATCTGGACCGCTATTATTATGTGGACGCAGCAAATGGCAAGCAGTCCGATACACAGGCAGCGCTGCCCAGCCTGCAGGGGAACAGCGATACCCCTTATTATGCGCTGGACGAATACGGCATTTTGCAAACCGGATTTTTCACGGAGTCCGACGGTTCCCGCTATTACGCCGACCCTGCCACCGGTGAAATGGCATTCGGCACGGTGGACATTGACGGTGTGCCCTATCGCTTCGACAAGGACGGCAAACAGCTCACCGGCTGGCAAAACTGCAACGCCAATCTCTATTACTTCGATCCGGAGACCGGCGAGAGCCAGCTTGGCTGGATGGAATGGAACGGCAGCCGGTACTACATCACGCCGGAGGGCGGAAAACAGATCGGCGAGATCGTTGCGGACGGAATCCCCTATGTGCTGGACAATTTCGGCAGACAAAAGACCGGATTCCGCACCCTCTCCGACGGCACCGTCCACTGCTATGACACAGACGGCACAGCACTGTGCGGACTGCACACCGTACAGGGAAGCACCTACCTCTTCTCAGAGGATGGCGCAATGGAAACCGGCTGGCAGACCGTCGGCACAGATACCTACTATTTCCAGACGAGTAGCGGCGCTGCAACTGTGGGCGCTGCACAAATTGACGGCAGCAGCTACCACTTCAGCGCATCCGGTGCGCTGGAATACGGGCTGATTCAGGACGGCGGCAGCACCTATTACGCTGGCGAGAACGGCGTGCTCCAGACCGGATGGATCACACTGGACAGCCAGCGGTATTACTTCCATCCGGAGAGCTATCTCGCTGTCACCGGCATCGCCTTCATTGACAACACACCGTACTGCTTCTCTGCATCCGGCGAAATGCAGTACGGTCTTGCCGACACTGGCACAGGTTTGTGCTATGCCGGAACAGACGGCGCACTGCAAACCGGCTGGATTCGGGTGGGACAGGAACAGTACTACTTCCAGCCCAAGACCTACCTCGCAGCGCAGGGCTTCACCGCCATTGACGGCAAGAAGTACTACTTCCAGAGCAGCGGATGCATGGCACGGGGCTGGATTCAGAACGGCACAGAGTACGCCTATGCCGACGAATTCGGCGTGATTCAGGACGACCTCTACAAGCAGTCCACTGCGCCCTACAATCCCATGGCAGTTCTCAAGGCGGACAGTGTCACCAATCTCAACGGCGTCACCACCTATCAGTATTTTATCCGCAACCACAACGTTTATAACATCGATCTGCCCAACTACCGCATGACCGATGTCATCGGTGTCACAGTGCACAACACCCCTCGTGTCACCGCCAATACAGGAACGACACAGGCAGAGCAGTACACCAGAGCCACAATCAATGGCAACATGAATGATGTGCGTGTCCACTACTATGTGGACGAGAACTGCGCATGGCAAAATTCCAGCCACGCCTTCACCGGCTGGCACGCTGCGGACGGCGCCGGCGACGGCAACCGCAAGACCATCTCCATCGAGTGCATCATGGCAAGTTCCACCGATGCCACCAGCCTCAAAGCAGAGGACAACTGCGCACGTCTTGCTGCTTACCTGCTTTTCCTCTATCACAAGGATGTCAGCAGTTTGTACACCCACACCCATTGGCTGAATGTTCGGGACGGCAAAACCGGCAGCACAGATTACCTCAACACCGCATCGCACCCCTATAAGATGTGCCCCTACTACATTCTCCCCCACTGGAACAGCTTCAAGGCAAAAGTCCAACAGTACATCGACATCCTGAACGCCAAGGGATAACCAAATAAAGTTACAGCAAAAACCGGCTGCCCCGAAATCCCACGGGACAGCCGGTTTTTCTATGAGAGCTTGTGTTCGTAGGAAATATATGCGGATTTTCGAGCAAATTTTTTTGCAGACAAGGCAAAAATTTGCAGGCATACTTTCGTATGGCAAGAATTTTTAACGCAGTATGCAACAAAATTTGCCGAAAAGACGTAGATAGACGCCTATGAACACGAGCTCTAAAATTTATCGGCGGGAAACGGCACCGATTCCACAGCACAGGAGAAAAACTGCCAGATCTGCCGCAACCACCGTTGCCCCCACTGGCGTGGATGCCAGAATGGAGATGAGAATACCGCCCACGGCGCAGACCACGGAGATCACCGCTGCACTGAGAATCACCCCACGGAAGCTGCGGAAAATGCGCATGGCAGAGAGCGCCGGAAAGACGATCAGCGCAGAGGTCAGCAGAGAGCCGACCAGATTCATAGCGAGCACAATAATCACCGCCGTGATCACGGCAATCAAGAAGTTATACGCACCGGCACGGATGCCCGTTGCACTGGCGAAGGTTTCGTCGAACGTCACGGCGAAAATCTTGTGGTAGCACAGGAAAAATACCGCCATGACGATGACGGACATACCCACGCAAATCCAGACATCCAGTTTGGAAAGCGTCAGGATGGAGGACGAGCCGAACAGCGTGCTGCACACGTCCCCCGACACATTGGCGGACTGGGAGAACAGGTTTTGAATCAGATAGCCCAGTGCCAGCGCACTCACAGACAGCATGGCAATCGCTGCATCGCCCTTGATCTTGGCATTCTGGTTGGCGCACAGCAGCAGCACAGCACACAGCACCGTCACCGGCATTACCAGAATCATGTTATTTTGCAAATGCAAAACCGTGGCAATTGCCAGCGCACCAAACGCCACGTGGGAAAGCCCGTCCCCGATGACGGAGAAGCGTTTCAGCACCAGCGTCACGCCCAGCAGCGAGGAGCAGAGCGCAATCAGCACGCCGGCGATCAATGCATACCGGACAAAAGAAAACGACAGATAACCGGACAGCTGTTCAAAGATTCCCATGGATATTCTCCCCTTTCTCCCCCAGAAAAGCCTGCGCAATGCCGCTTACTCCGTTATGGGCCTGACCGGCATCCGCGGCAGCGAGGTGACGGTGGAGTGTACGCTCTTCCGGTACGCCTCTCTGGTTCCGAAAAACAGCGGTGTCTTATGGATGTGCAGGATGTGGGAGGCATACTGCAACGCTGCCTCCAGATCATGGGATACCATCAGAATGGTGATGCCATCCTCCCGATTCAGCCGCGCGATCAGCTCGTACATCTCCGCCTGCGCTTTGGGGTCTAAGCCAGTCACCGGTTCATCCAGCAGCAGCATCTTCTGGGTGGCACAGAGGGCACGTGCCAGAAGGACACGCTGCTGCTGTCCGCCGGACAGCTCCCGATAGCACCGCTTGGCGAGATGGGTGATGTCCAGGCGCTCCATGTTTTTCTGCGCCAGCTGTTTTTCCGCCCGATTGTAAAACGACCGAAATCCGCAGCGGTTCAGGCAGCCCGAACGGACGATCTCCTGCACTGATGCCGGAAAGTCCCGCTGCACAGCGGTCTGCTGGGGCAGGTAGCCGATTTCATCCGCCTGAAGTCCATCGCCTGTTTCAATGGTTCCTGCCATGGGAGATTTCAGACGCAGCAGCGCTTTCATAAGCGTGCTCTTTCCGGAGCCGTTCTCCCCCACAATATAGAGGTAATCTCCGGCATTCACGGAGAACGACAGGTGTTCGATCACCGGATTTCCCTCATAGCCCAATGTCAGATCCCGACAAGTCAACTGTGCCATCGTGATACACTCCTTTCAGCGCACTTCGGTCAGTGCCGTGCGCAAAACATCCAGATTTTTCTGCATCTCCGAGAGATACGTTACGCCGTCGTCAATGTCCGTCTGCGTCACAGATTGCAGCGAATTCAGCGTCAGAATCTCGCCGTCCCGATTGCCGGCATTCTCCCAGACGGTCTTTGCCAATGCCTTGCTGCCGTTTTCCACGGTCAGCACACAGGGCAGCCGGAGCGCCTCCACCTTTTCCGAGAGGAATGCAATGGTGGCAAAGCTCGCCTCTGTCTCCGCAGAGCATCCGGCAAAAGCTGCGTAATATTGCAGCCCGTAGTCCTGCGCCAGATACCGGAACGGAAAGCGGTCTGCCACCAGAAAGGTGTCCCGCACTGCCTCCTGTTCCACCATGTCGGTATACTGCGCATCCAGCGCCTGTAACTGCTTCTGATAGGCTGCGGTGTTCGTCCGATAGGTGTCGGCATTCGCCGGATCCGCCTCACACAGCGCATCGGAGATTGCCTGGCAGATCAGCTGCGCCCGCCGCAGAGAGAGCCAGACGTGTTCGTCCAGTTCCTGCGCTTCCTCCTCGTCATGGTGCTCGTCTTCGTCGTGGTGGTGATGCTTTTCCTCCTGCATACTCTCCACGGTAACCTCTTCCTCGGCATCCGCCGCCTCCAGCATGGGCACAGCAATGGCATCGGGATTCTCCGCCATATCTAGCACTTCCGTCACCCAGGAGTCTGACGTTCCGCCCACATAGCAAAAGACATCCGCCTGCGCAATCTTGGCGATATCTTTCACCGAGGGCTGGTAGCTGTGCAGGTCGGTTCCGCCCTTTACCAGCAGCGTTACCTCCACGCCCTCAGCATCGCCAACGATCTGGCGCACCCAGTCGTATTCCGGAAAAATCGTGCAGACCACTTGAATCCGTCCCGTCTTCTGCGGCTGCATCCGGCATCCGGTCAACCCCATCACCAGACAGCACAGGACGGCTAAAACACTTCCCCATCGATGTTTCACGGTACACTCCTCCTCATAGAAAAAGCAAGGACATCTGTCCTCGCTCGCCGCATTTTAAAATGAAAATGATTTTCATATTCACATTATAGCAGGTTTTCCTGCGGCTGTCAAGAGGAAATTTTCAAAAAATCGTAACTATTCAGTCCCCAAAGCAAGCTGTCCATGGAACAGGGAGAGCAAAGCATAGAACGCAGTAATACCAGACTTAACCGCAGTCGAAGTAAGAGACTTCAAGGTCAGAAAATCTTTAGCACCTTGTTCCGACCGAAAGGTGCCAATTACCTTACTCTTCATTTTCACCATACGAAGATCCCGTTCTGCCTGATTGTTTGTAAATGGAACGAGTGGATTATCGGCAAAACGGCAGACTTCATCCTTGTATTTCTGCAAGCGGTCAATAAAAGAACGGATTTTCCCTTTCTTCGGTCTTCCACGCTGCTTTTTTTCTTTCTTTGGTATTGGATTCATCAGAACTGCCTTTTCCAGAATTGCATCATAATTTTTCTTCAAGCAATCCATATAGTGACGACGTGATCCGATTTCCGGATGCTGATGATAAAATTCGGCAGCACGACACATTTTCAGAAGTATATCATAAATTTCTTTCGCCCATGTCTGCTCCGGATGATTCTCATAGATTCCGGTTAGTTCACGCAGCAAATGTACGCCGCACATGGCATGATCTGCTTTTGTTACTTTGAAATACGATGACCAGAAATCATGTACAACGATTCCCGTATAACCGGGAAGAAAACCAATGTCGAGCATTGCTTCTGAGCCACGTTTTTCAGATAGTGCATAGTATGTCAGTTTCGGTGTGCAGACCACATGAACCCATTGCAGTCCTGCGTTCACTCTTACTCCTGTTTCATCACAATGCACAACAGGATCTTTGTTGATTTTCTGTGGAATCGTCTCCACAATCGGCCTGGCGAGATCTGCAGCACTGTGAAGCATATTGGCGACGGTGCCAACGCTTGGTTTGATTCCTGTCAGTCCGTCTATAATCTCGCAAAGGTTCTGCATTGCTACCATTCCCTTGATATTCAGAACACATATCAATGCTTTCAGTTGATTCCCGTAAGTAACAGTACCTTTCATACCAGCTGGACGTTCTGCAACTTCATGGATGCCGTTACAGCTACACTCCAGCATCTGATATTTGATAGATTCTTTCTTGACAGTGATATCTACGACATAACAGGAATCGTTTACCTTCAAGTTGGCACAGCTATTCCTATGTGGGCAGTTCTTACAGTGTTCAGGATAGATTCTTTCAATACGATCCGGTTTGTCCAATACAATGCTGTGTCCTTTATGTCCGGTCTGACCACCAGCCTTTTTCCCACTTTTCTTACGTAAGCTTTTGGGGGCTGGTTTTTCATATCCATCCGTAGATGGCGGCTTGCTGCTGTTACGGCTATTCTGATTCAGTTTTTCCTTCAGCTCAGCAATTTCTGCCTTGGCAGATGCCAGTTCTGCTGTGAGTCTTTCGATGATTTTATTTTGTTCTGCTATGATTTCAAGTAACTCTTCATAAGTCGGCATACTGCCACCACCTCTGCTTTTTTTATCAGTATAGCATACTTATGCACTTCTTGTAAATTGACAAATGGACGATTTTTGAGCTTTCAACATTGTGGATTTTCTATGCTTTTACGGGGGGGACTGAATAGTTACACAGGATTCCAGAATGAAACGCACTCTTTATAGTCATTATGCACAGTTAACAATAGATCAATTTGTATGAAAACGACAAATTTAGAAAAACTTCTGCCAATTGCCAAAAAGCACTTGACAACGTTGGTCGAAATTGATACAATTAAAGTGTTGAATGTGGAAGGAAGTAGGAAAAGCTGTTTCCTTGTCGAACCTTTTCGCAAAATAAGACCTTGGGCGAAAACAAGGTCAAAAAACAAGGTCAAATTAATGTGAAAGAATAGGAGATGAAAAGCAATGGATAACAATGATACTGGTTATACAAGATCTGACTACTCTTATGGGGGTAGCTACTCGAGTGGCTCTGGTGGCAGTGGCAAATAGTTAAGTAAGGAAATACGTAAGCTGGTGACAAGGTTTACTGACACACCAGTGGACATAATCAAATGTAATTGTCAAGAATTTGTTTAAAATGCTCATTTTATAACAGGAGAATGCTATGGCTAATATTATGCTTACTGATGTTTGCAACTTGAGATGTCCATATTGCTTTGCAAATGAATTTGTCAATGTCGATAAAAATGAAATCAGCGAACAAAATTTCAAGAAAGCTGTTGATTTTATTTTACAGGATGGTAGCTGCGATGCGATTGGTTTAATCGGTGGCGAACCAACACTCCATTCTCGATTTTCAGATTTTGTTAGAATGCTGGTGCAGGATGAACGTGTAAGAAGAATTATTGTATATACGAACGGCGTTTGTTTAGATAAATATTGGGATACCGTCTGTAATCCAAAGGTGCATTTTCTGATAAACTGCAATTCCTGCGATTATATGGGCAAATCAATGTATCAAAGAATGTTGTCAAATATTGACTATTTAGTTGAAACAAGAATGTTCAAAAACAACGTCACATTGGGAATCAATTTATATGATGCAAATATGGAAACCAAGTATATTGTCGACTTGTTACTGAAATATGATTATCATAGAGTCCGAATGTCTATTACGGTTCCAAATTTGGATGACAATCGGAATTGTAATGCACATACTTACTTTCTTAGCATGAAAAACTTGATATTTCAGTTTTTTAAGACCTTACTAGAGAATGGAATTGTGCCTAATTTCGATTGCAACAAAATCCCATATTGCTTGATTACAGCAGAAGAATTACAACCTTTTCAAAAATATCTTTCCAATCCGGAATTGAAGCCCTATCTTAAGGATAGCAATATTGTCAATAATATTGTGACGTGTTCGCCGGTAGTTGATATACGGCAGGATTTAACAGCTGTACGGTGCTTCGGCTTATCGCAATACACAAAACAGTCGATAGCGAATTTTAAAGGGCTGAAGGATTTACAAAATTTCTACATGGAAACCGTGGATGCATTAGCATACAATTTGAGCTATGCGGAACAGTGCAACGATTGCTATCAGAGAAAAATTCTAAGATGCAGCGGCGGATGTATTGCATATAAGATGGACAAGGTGCTTGAAATGCAGAAGTATGCAAAAAAATTAAATAGCATGATCTGATAAGCACGATGTTGAAAAGTTATATTTATGCGTTCTCAACAAACTGGCCGTCAAGGTCGGCACCGACCAGCTCCTGAACTGGCTGGACAGCGTCGAGCGCGCCATGCTGAAAGCAACCTCCGACGCCGGATTCTACGCCCCCGGCCCCTTCAAGGAGCTGGTGGAAAAGCCCAAG
>ENA-OPTA01000598-OPTA01000598.1-human-gut-metagenome-genome-assembly--contig:-NODE-598-length-23959-cov-3.730338_pt1 | contig 23959 bp, 17 predicted proteins | sample MGYA00241813_ERZ501917 | MGnify/ENA primary metagenome ERZ501917 (study PRJEB25962, sample SAMEA2042408) | human gut metagenome | biome: human gut; feature: human-associated habitat; material: faeces...
GGAACGGTACTGGTAAGCGTATTTCTATCCGTGATACTCGTGGTATTATCGATGCTATCCTGGATGGTTCAATCGAAAAAGCTCCTACTAAGACTATTCCTTACTTCGACTTCGTCGTTCCGACTGAATTGCCGGGTGTTGATCCGAAGATCCTGGATCCGCGTGACACTTACGAATGTGCTTGTCAGTGGGAAGAAAAAGCTAAGGATTTGGCTGGTCGTTTCATCAAGAACTTCTCTAAGTTCACTGGAAACGAAGCAGGTAAAGCTTTGGTTGCTGCTGGTCCGAAATTGTAATTATAAGAATTACATAAGACTAAATAATCAGAAGGAGTCCCGATTTTCGGGGCTCCTTTTTTTGTTCCTTTTCCTAATCCTGTTACCTTTGTAGATAGAGACTTTACCATACTAATTATAAACGCTTATGAAAAAGTATATTTTATTTCCATTGTTTGCAGTGGCAATCATGTGTTTCTCCTCCTGCCATTCTCAAAAAGGCCGTATGGACGATTTAAAGGACTTTGTGGAAAAGATTCAGGAGGAAGGGAAGGATTATACTCTCGACCAGTGGAAAGAAGCTAACGAACGTTTCCAGAAATTGCTGGATAAAATTAATTCCTACGAAGATTTAACTAAGGAGGAATTGGAAGAGATGGCTAAATTGCAAGGGCAGTATGCTGCTACTGTTTTTAAGAACAGTGGAAAGAGTATTATGGAGCAGATGCAAAAAGCTGGAGTTGCATTGGATAGTCTGGAAGAAGGTTTCGAGAAAGGAATGATTGAGAGTCAGGAGTTAGAGTAATATTTATCTAATAACAATAAACTATGAAACAATTGAAGACGATGGCAGGTTGTTTATGCCTTTGCCTCGCAGCAGGATGTACCTCTCCCGCTTCACAGCAGGAGAATGTAGCTGTTACCGAAGGAATGACTCAGTCTGATGCGGTGATTAAGACCATTATGGAGCGCCGAAGTGTGCGTAAATACAAACTACAGCCGGTTAATCGTGATACAATGCAGACTATTCTGAATTGTGGCATTAATGCTCCTAACGGACAGAACAAGCAATCATGGGCTATTCGGGTAGTGGATAATCCTGATTATATCAATGGCCTGACGGAGATCTATAAAAAGGCCAATCCTCAGGCAGCAAAAGATCCGAATTTCAAGAATATGTTCCGCAATGCCCCTACAGTTGTATTCATTGCTCATGATACTTCCTATGACATGTCTCAGATTGATTGTGGACTGTTGGGTGAGAACATGATTCTTTCAGCCTGGTCTATGGGAGTAGGTTCCTGTTGCCTGGGAAGTCCTGTCCGTTTTATGAACACGCAACCTGAAGCAACTGATTACCTGAAAAAGCTGGATTTTCCTGAAGGTTACCAGCTCTTGTATTGCATAGCATTCGGCTATCCGGATGAAAGTCCGGCAGCCAAGCCACGTGATACCCAGAAAATCAAGTTTATAGAGTAATCTGATTTTATTGTCTTTCTCCCAGATCGTCGTATGAACTTTGCAGGATCGCCTTACCGAGTTCCATACGGCGCAGGCTGGGGGCAGGTTCATCCACCAGTGTTTTTCCTGAATTGTTGTCCACTTGTGTTACTCCCGTACTGTCACGGAAAGCAAAGCCGTTGTTATAGGTGTAATAGGCAAAAGGATAAGTATATTCTTTCCCCAATACATTTCTGCTGAAGTTAAACTCCCGGTGATCGATGCCCAGCTGTCCCAGCAGGGTAGCAGCCATATCTGTCTGATTCATCAGTTTGTCAACAACAGCCGGCTGCTTGATTGCACCTCCCAGCCAGAGCATAGGAATATGATGAATACGCGGCGTGTTGTTCGGCTCGCTGACCGGATAATGGAAACCGTGATCCGGCAGACAAATAACCAGCAAGTCTTTCCATTGTGGCAACTGTTTTAATTTATCGATAAACTTCCCGAGACATTCGTCTGTAAAGGCGAAAGCATTGAGAATCTTTTCTTCCAGCCGGTGATAAGGTACCTCAAAAGGCTCATGGCTGCTCAGAGTCAGGAAAGCTGTGTGCCATCGTTGTGAGAGAGGCCGTTTCTTGATTTCATTATACAAGTATTCAAAAGTGATATCATCGTTCACTCCCCACGGATTTTGCCGTTCTTTCAGACTAAAATCCACATCTGCGGTAAGTTTCTGGTATCCGCTTCCGAGCAGATAACTTTTCATGTTTGTAAAGTTGATATCCCCTCCGTACAGGAAGTCTGTAACATATCCTTCCTTCACCAGTTTGCCTGCAATGGAAGGAAGTGTACGGCTTTTTGCCGGTATTTTCATGACAGAAAGAGTAGGGAAGCCCTGATAACCGCTAAACGTACAGATGGTCCCTCTGTCCGTACGGAAGCTGTTGGCATAACAGTTGGTGAAGAATACTCCTTCTTTCGACAGGCGTTCCCAGTTCGGACTTACTCCTGGTACTCCTCCAAGCGATTCAATGAACACCCCTCCATAACCTTCCACCAGAATGATCAGAATGTTTGGCCGGCGTGTATTGAGCAGTTCTACCGCATTTTCTCCTTCTGTCGGATAAAGTCCTTCAAACAACTCTTTACGCTTCTCCTCGTCGAAGAAATCGAATTCTGACGCATAATTCTCAGTCTTTCCGGCGGAAGCCAGCAGACTGAAGGCCGGATTTACGGCTGAATGATTCAGAAACTCATTATTACAGAAGTATACCTGTCCGATATTGGCTGTTGATTCCGTTACACCTCCCCGGATGACAACAAACAACAGTCCGCCAAGTAGAATCATTCCGGCACTTCCCGTCACCCGACGGCTAGTACCAGCCAGTCTTTGAGGAGTCAGTTTGTATAAACCGGCCATCATCAGAGCTGATAAAAGCAGCATGATAAAGATGCGTAAGATAATGAATCCCGTAGAAACGCTTGCCAGTGCATTTTTCGGTGAATCCATATACAGGAAGATGGAAGCATCCAGCTTGAATCCCCAGAACGGATATAAAGCCATGTCTACAATGAAGATCAGCATGACCAGAAAGCTGATCAGCACATAATAGCCTGTCAGAATCTTCCGCAACGGGAATTGTCTGAACCAGATACTGATCAGGACTACAAGCCATGGGATTACCGTCAGATACCCGGCAGTAGTGGCATCCAGTGTGAATCCATGTAAGATCACCCGTCCGAAATCTGCTGGAGAAACACCTTTTTCCACTGCGTCGTTATACAGCATGAACAATGGTTTCTGTATAAGGAAACACCCCAGTACCATTGCGAAAAAAGCAATCAGGTAAGCTATTCTTTTCTTCATAATGTCAGTTGCTTTATCATCCAGTTAATTATAAACGGCTGCTCATGTCCGGAATTTCTCCGTCAGTAGCAGCCGTTATGTTTATTTTCTTCCAAAGTCAGCCGGTACCTCTCCCCATTTTTCTGTTTCCCATTTAAGTAATGGAGTCGGGCATCCATTTTCGTGCAGCCACTTCTCAGCCCGTGCAATCAGCCTGAAAAGTTCCTCTGTACGATCATTCCGTTCCAGCTTCGTTTTGCATTTTTTCTGTTTTACCCAGTTCAGCGCATTGCGGCTGTCCGAATAAATAGGCATGTTCAGGTTCTTCTGTTTGAGCAATGCCAGTCCGTGTACAATGGCAAGGAATTCACCGATATTATTGGTTCCATACACAGGTCCGAAGTGAAAGATCTCTTCACCCGTCAGCAGATATACTCCCCGATATTCCATCGGTCCCGGGTTTCCGCTGCATGCTGCATCTACGGCCAGGCAGTTCAGATCTAAGCCTTCTGGCAGTGCTACGGCCGTTTTCACTTTCTCTTTACCGGCTCCCACATACTGGTGAGCGGCTGAGGCCAGCGCCTGTTCTGCTTCCTCACGGGTGTCAAATGATTTATAAAGGGCCCCTTTATAATTCTTGATTTGCAGTTGACATTCCGTCCAGGAAGTGTAGATACCTGGCGTGACCCCTTTCCAGACCACGTAAAACTTTTGCTTCGGCATTACATTCTTTCCGGAACTTCAATACCCAGCAAGCCCATAGCCAGCTTCACAACCTTGCCCACGTTCTGACTCAGTGCCAGACGGAATACCTTGAGAGCTTCGTTCTCTTCGCGCAGGATGCTGAAGTCGTGATAGAACTGATTGTATTCCTTCACCAGATCGTATGCATAGTTAGCCAGGATTGACGGGTTGTAGTCCGTACCAGCCTGTTTCACTACATTGCCGAAGTCTGCCAGCATCTGGATCAGTCCTTCTTCCTTCGTGCTCAGCTCGATGCCGGCCGGGATAACGGCAGGTACTGTAATTCCAGCTTCTGCAGCCTTGCGGAGAATAGACTGGATACGTGCATAAGTATATTGAATGAAAGGACCCGTATTACCGTTGAAGTCGATGGATTCTTTCGGGTTGAAGGTCATATTCTTGCGGGCATCTACTTTCAGGATGAAATATTTCAGAGCACCCAGACCTACGATACGTGCAATGTCATCAGCCTCTTCCTTGGTCAGACCATCCAGTTTACCCAGTTCGTTGCTGGTTTCCTTGGCCGTTTCGATCATTGCTTCCATCAGGTCGTCAGCATCTACCACGGTACCTTCACGGCTCTTCATCTTACCTTCCGGCAGTTCCACCATTCCGTAAGAGAAGTGAACCAGATCTTTACCCCATTCAAATCCCAGTTTGTCGAGCAGGATAGACAGAACCTGGAAGTGATAGTTCTGTTCGTTACCTACTACGTAAATCATCTTGTTGATCGGATAATCCTGGAAACGCAGCTTGGCTGTACCGATATCCTGAGTCATGTATACGGAAGTACCGTCAGCACGGAGCAGCAGCTTGTGATCCAGACCTTCAGCGGTCAGGTCAGCCCATACGGAACCATCTTCTTTGCGGAAGAAGAAACCTTTTTCGAGGCCTTCCATTACCTTTTCCTTACCTTCCAGGTAAGTTTGTGATTCGTAGTATATCTTGTCGAAGCTGACACCCATCATTTTGTAGGTCTCGTCAAATCCGGCATATACCCAATCGTTCATCATTTTCCACAGGCTGCGTACTTCCGGATCGTTGGCTTCCCATTTGCGGAGCATTTCCCGGGCTTCCAGCATCAGCGGAGATTCAGCTTCAGCCTTGGCCTTTGCTTCTTCTTCGTTCATTCCTTCTGCCTGGAACTTAGCCATCAGTTCCTTGACTTCTGCCTTGTAATGTTTGTCGAAAGCCACGTAATAGTCTCCGATCAGGTGGTCACCTTTCTTGCCTGATGACTCCGGAGTTTCACCGTTACCGTATTTCAGCCAGGCCAGCATGGACTTGCAGATATGGATACCACGGTCGTTCACGATGTTGGTCTTCACAACCTTGTTGCCGTTTGCCGCCATGATGTTAGCCAGTGCGTTACCCAGCAGGTTATTACGCACGTGTCCCAGGTGCAGCGGCTTGTTGGTGTTCGGTGAAGAATATTCAATCATGACCAGCGGCGCATTGTCATCGGCTTTGCGGATGCCCCACTGCGCATCAGCGTGGATGCGGTTCAGCAGTTCCACCCACACGTCGGAAGCAATGGTCAGGTTCAGGAATCCCTTGATGACGTTATAGCTGGCAATGGCCGGTTCATGCTGTTTCAGGTATTCTCCGATTTCCTGTGCGGTCTGTTCAGGACCTTTCTTCGACATCTTCAGGAAGGGGAAAACCACGAGAGTCAGGTGGCCTTCAAATTCCTTTTTAGTCTTTTGCAGCTGTACCATCTTGGCGGGAACTTCCTGCCCGTACAACTCTTTCACGCCGTTGATTACGGACGCCGTCAGTTTATCTTCTATTTTCATGCGTGTATGTAGTTTTATGATAATCCGTTCAATGGCGCAAAGATAGTGAATTTATTTTGTTCTGCCGACAGGGCGTTTCATTGAAAATTTCCTATCTTTGTCGTATAATTGGTTACTTTGATATGAAACTAGGGCTTTCGAATATAAATAAGATCAGACAGGCGGATATTAAGCTGAATGGGCTGACAGTTATTGCCGGTACAAATGATTCAGGAAAGAGTACCATCGGGAAAATCCTCTTTTCTATCATTAAGGCATTGGATAACTGCAAGGACAGTTCCAGGCTGATAGACGATACGATAGGCAAGAAGCTGCGTTTACTTTACACCAATTTGAGGCAGTTTGATGATCTTTATCATACAAGTCTGAAAAGTATCATTTTTTCTATATCATACCGGAATGTACAGAGAGAGCTTCGGGACAAGAATACCAAGAATAGTGTCCTGAGCCGTCTGTCTCGTCTGAAAGAAGAACTGGAACAGACGGATATCAAGCCATTTCATCGGGCTGTGGTCAGTAATCTTGTGTCTGAGATACAGGAGCTGGCAACAGAGGAAGCTGCTCCCAATGGCATATTGAAAAGAGAAATGCAAGCCATACTGGAGGCAGAGTTTGTAAATTCTGTATGTACGCACCACACTTCTTCTTCCCGTATTTTCTTTTCTGATGAAAGCGGGAATGAGAATCTGCAGGTAACGATTCAGGATAATCTGATTCAGGAAATAGAAGGCGGAACCGGATGCTTTCTGGAAGATGTCACTCTGGTTGAATCCCCTCTTTACCTGCATTTAATTGATATCCTTTCTACAGCGCGAACCTTCAATGAACTGAAATCCATGGACAAACGGCTTCTGGGTATTCGTCCTTTGGTTAACTATCATATCAAGGACATGGCCGAGAAACTTGCCAGTTTCAAGTATGTTGGTATGCATACTCTTTTTCAGGAATCAACTGATTCGGAGGAGATTAATCATATTACCGGTGGTTATTTCAGCTTTGATGAAGACAACAATAACATCTATTGGATAAAAGGAGAAGAAAAATATCAGGTTGTCAATGTTGCTTCCGGTATCAAGTCTTTTGGGGTTATGCAGATACTGAAGGCTGTCAATGCAATAAACGAACGGAAAGTACTTATATGGGATGAACCGGAAAACCATCTTCATCCGGAATGGCAAATCAGACTGGCTGCATTGCTTATGGAGCAGGCGAAAGCAGGGGTGCCTGTTCTGCTTACTTCGCATAGTCCTTATTTTATTCAGGCAATCCGTTATTTTGCCGATAAAATGCATATGAACTCATTTGTCAGTTATTATATGACAGATGAACAGAAAGATGGTACTTGTGTTTTATCGGACTGTACCGATGACTTGAATAAGATTTTCTTTAAGCTGGCCCAGCCTTTAAATGATATTATTAATCTTGGATTATGATTTATGATTACTCCACAGTCAGTATACGATTGGGTTTTACGCTGTATTGGAAACAATACCTGTTCTGTCTGTGATTTGCATAAGCCCTGCATAGGTCATCCTTGTGCATGTGTGCAGCATACGCCGGTTATAGACTTTGATGAGGTGGAACGACTTTGGCATATTAGCCGGAAACAACCTTCCACTGCTTCGGCAGATGCGCTGGTCTGTCATCATAATCTGTGTTTTGTTGAGATCAAGGGTTGGATTAAATTTTTGGAAAACTTGCATCTTACCGGAGAAAGACAGTTTACGGATCGCGAAGAGGAACGCTTGAAAGGACGGATTCTTAAGCAAGTGAACCATTATGATTTCCAGAAGAAACTTTTGAGCAGCATTGAGGTTTGTGAGGATATTACGGGCACTCCTGATCTCTTGTCTGCGGTTCCTGTGGCATTTATCCTTGTTACTGACATTAATCCTGAAACTAGTCCGCTGGAAGTGTTTTCCATGCAGCTGTCCATGTTGGCGAATACTTCTACCGATTGGAAGAAAGTATGTACAGAAGCCATGTCACGGCGTTTAGCTTCACAGATAACTTCTATACATACCTATTTTGTCTATTGTAAGGATTTTGATCATCTGATCAAGAGTCTGTGATTTTACATTTATTTCACCAGCTTGCTGCACTCAGCCTGCTGCTCTTCGGTGAGTTTGCTTTTGTAGGTATTGAAGATATATTTCCCCACCACGGAATTTCCATGCTTCATGACCTGCTGAGTGATGAATTCGGCAAACTTAGTCCGTATGCCGTCTGCCGTGGCATCTTTTCCGAAATCCTGATCCATGAACTTATCTTTCTCCATCAGGAAGTTCATCATTTCCTCATTCAGATCCGTATTGGTTACGTATACCCGTTCTCCCAGTTCCACTTTGATCAGGCCGTTTTCCAAGACAAAAGGAAGTGTTACGGGAAACATGTCGCTGTCATTTTCCTGTACCAGTAATTCTCTTACTACGGCTTCGTCCTGTTTTCCGGAAAACTGAAAGGTTCCGTTGGTCACTTGGGCACTGTCATATCGGGTGTCCCCTTTCTCCGCATCGATGAGGTAGACGGTTCTTCCTTCCAGTTTGGGGTTGGTAACTTTTCCTTCCAGAGTGTATGCATCTTTCGGAGCGTTTGAACATGCAGCCATCATTCCGGCAAGGAACAGTGATGCATAGAGTTTGTTATTCCATTTCATGATTGATTCAAGTTTTAATGAGTAATCTTTAAAAATTGAAGTTTTTCTTAATTCTTTCTTCATTTGCAAATATATTAAATTTTGCTGATGATTCATATTATGCATTAATGATATAAATTATTTGATTGACATTACGTTTCTGTCACCCAATAATTGGATGCCTGATACAATCCGTTTTTCTGGAAGAGCTGTTTTAGGTAATTTTCCCTTTCCTGTATATGCTTGAGAGCTAACTCCAGTCTTTCTACAGCCATATAAAACGGCAGGCAGTCATTATTCAGATCGTCATCCAGAAAGTAAAGATTCCGGATTGTTTCCTGATAGGTTTTTCCTTGACTATGGGTCTGCCTTGCTTTGGTGTAATAATGAATACAACGTTCTGCCAGATATGTCGAATTAGTATAGCTTGGTGTACCTTTACGTAAATAAGTACTGACTCTGTTATAAAGATTTTTTCTTCTTTGTTCATTGTATGCAGTTGTCTTCATCAGATCAATATCATTCTCTTTCAGATTTAAATATTGTTGAATTTTTGCTTGGTTCTGGGTCATGCCGTATGCGTAATAGCAGTAGAGTTTCTGATACAGCGTGCCAGTCACATATTGCAGGTAAAAGACATCAGCCTTGAAAGAATTGTTGAACAGATTACTGTTCTGTATGGGAACGATCTGGTTTTGTATCTGGCTGAGGCAATACATGCTGTCACATATCAGCATTTCCAGCAGATCCATGCGTTTTTCTTCAGCTTCCTTTGTCTCCGTACGTTTGATTTCATACATTTCCGTTAACATACGGATATCTTCCTGAGTCTCGGGATTCCCGTTCTGGATGTACTCGTGTAATTCTTTTAAAGTAAGTTCGTTGAGTTTCCAGTTTGTTTTGTCTGTCGGTCGGAGCATTATGTAGAGCAGGCTGTGATTGAATCTGGTTTTTAGTTTCAACAGTTGGGTGCTGCTGAACATTGTCTGAAACAGATGATGTCCGGTCATAAGTGAGCTGCGGTAGAATTTTCCAAGTGATTTTCCCATTTTTATTCTTCCATCACGATCACTTAGCTTCTCTTTTTCCCATTTTGTATTTTTATTGCGCCACAGTTCCAGTCGGGTTGTCTGATAGAGGAAAATGATTTCTTCCAGATCAGGTGTATTTGAAAGTGATTCCAGATCAATCTGTTCATACATTTCCAGTGTTTCCATCCATTGGATACGGCTAAGTTCGGCCAAATGGATATGTTCCTTCTGCCGGTGCAGGGAAATGAGAAAATGTTGAATAATTGTTTCCATTAAGGAAAGGATTTCATATCCGTTAATACTTTCATTATTCTTCAGGCAAGTACGTACATAGAGTAATAAAGTATAGATGATATTTTTATGACATTTGGTTGCAGCCCCTCTTTCACAAGAGACATTGTAAAGACCGGCTGCAATCCAATAAAATAAAATCGCCCGTGAAAAGCTGGTTGTTATAATCGTGTTGTTAAAATGCCATTTGAGTACATTGATGACTGACCATTCAAATATAGGTTGTCCATCCGTTTTGTATAGGTATTGTTGAATGGTCTTATTAAATTCTGTACAAAAAGAGTGGAGTTCGTCAGCATGATAGTCGTTATGATCTTTGTTGTCATATAGGCATACATTTCCCAGACTTTCACAAGCCAGTGCGAAATGGTAGGAGATATTATCCCGATGATTCGAGGCAGAATCTGTCTGGCCTGATTGTTGTTTAAACAGGCTGGCGTATTGGAATATTCTGAAACAAACCTCATATGTATTATTTAAATCTTCCGAATTCAGTTTGTATCGTTTGTCCTCCATCAGTGTCATGATACTTTTAAGGTAACAGCTTTTTGCACTGAATTCTCCGTAGGGCATATCCTGGATGGTCGTTTTGAAAGTTTGGTTCTTATAATAGAGTATGTCTCCCATTTTGCGGAAGAAATCGGCTTCTATTAAGTCATTTTTTTTATGGTCAGTGTTCTTTCCTCTTATTTCCAAGAAATTGTTATATGCTTCTTCCAGATGAATCAAGTTGATACCCTCCGTGTCTATTTTTTCGAGGACAAACAATTTTGCCAGAATGGCAAGATGCAGCGTGCGTGTATCCCTGTATAAGGCTGCATATTTCCATTTTAAATTATGGCCTTTCAATAGCATGATTAGTTCGTCATATAGGATGAAAGCAGAGTTGTCTGTTTTTCTTTTTTCATGCGCAACTCCCAGTTTCAGCATGCTCCGGTTCAGGAAGAGGAGGTAATTCTCTGCCTGTACCATTTTTGTGTAAGTATAATCTTCGAAGATCGGAACAACCAGTTCGATGCATCGTTCATACGCACGGATAGCAGCTGAGTAATTTTCTTCCAGTGTGAACAAGTCTCCTAGTGAATGGTGTATACTGGCCAATGCATATTGTGAATAGTCATGAGTTCCGTTTACCGTTGTGTTTTGTCGTATGATTTCCAGGTACTGGTTTTTCAGACTTTGCAGGTCAAGTGATGAAAAATTGAAGAGGGTTGACATTTCTCCTGAGACTTTTGACTGGTAGGAAATCTCTTCAATGATACGCATAGGAAACTTATAGTGGTAGAGACCGCAGGGGATTGTTGTAATAAGGCTATGGTTCATAAAATTGATAACCGTACTGACATAATCTCTCATTTCAGGAGCTTTGTTCAGTTCCTGCAGTTCAGGTACCTGTTCCAGGTTTCTCCAGGAGAACCCGTTATTGTGTAATTTAAGAATATGTGTGACGAGGAATGAGGCCGATACCATCAGTTTATCTCCGAAGTCACTGTTTTGATTAAGCAATGTTTGAAAAATGGGGTAAACCAGATAGTGAATGAAGTTGATTTTTTGTATGCTGTGTCTTCCAAAAGAAAGATAAAGCAGATTATCTTTTCCTTGTTTTTCTATACAAGGTTCTTCATGAGGCAGTATGATGTCCTTTTTTTCCAGATAGGTTCTGTTGCGTACATATTTCTCAAAAAAGAGTGTGAGTTTTTTAGGAGATCCGTTACTGATAAACGCCAGATAAGTTATGAATCTGTTCAGGAAAAGGAGCTCCTGCTCAAGACGTATTGCTCGTTCCTTGTCAGTTTCATTCTCCATCCATTCTTTATGTGCCTGTCTGAAACGATAATAGTTCTTCAGAGAAAAAGGTTGCGATGAATTATAGTATTTAGAGGAAATGGTCTCTTGTTCAAAATGAGGCGGTAAAAGTAGGTAGCACACGAATTCTTCTGTGCGCAAGGTTGAATTATTTCGGCTGTTGTTTCCGTTCAGGAAACTTTCCAGGTTAAGTACTCCGTTGAAGATACTGCTGATGGAGAAATCACGGTCACACATGTCAGCCTGAAAAGCTTCGTATAGCTCCCTTCCTGCTATAAAGATAAAATAGGCTTTGGCTGTAGAGAGAAAAAATTTCATGCTGGCTATGATGCTGAGCACCTGTTGCGTTCTTACTCTGGAGGAAACATGTTGCTCAGGGCGTGTTGACAATTTCTCATATTCTGGAATTTTCTGTTCTGTATCTGTAATGCTTCTATGATTAGTGTCCACTTTGTCCAGTTCATCAATAATAATGATAAACTTTCTGTTCGTCCTGGCTTGTTTCACATGGTTCAGTATTTCTATCAGCTCAAATTCTATTTCCTGAATACTGGCCGGAGGGGTTGTCTGTGTCTTGTTGTGCGAGAGTCCTAGAATAGAAGTCAGTTCTTTTATTTTGTCAGTCCATTGCATGGCAGTTTCCTGAGTTGTTGTAGCATTCAGTCTCGCACAGAGTTTTCGGATCTGTTTATAGGCCCGGTAATACGGGGAGATTTGAGGAAGCATATAGTTCACCAAAGCTTCTACTCCAATGAATGCGAGGATGGCAATGCTTACGTTCTTCCAGTTGCCGATCAGTGTGCATAGCCAGTCTGATTTGCAATAGTCCGATATATCCGGCAGCGAAAGGATCATCACCGTCAGCATGGTGAACAGAATATATGCTAGAGCTATGAATGAATGTAAAGTCTCTACGATCTTCATCCACCAGCTCTTTCCGTTTTCCAGTTTGCTTTTCAGGTTTTTGGCCAGGATACGCAGTATTTCGATTTCCTGCATGTTTTCTTGTCCCAGACTGATGGACAAGGGAATATATTGCGTGTTTCCGGGAGCTTTTTTATTCAGTTCGTTGATGGTGTAATTGACGAAGCTTGACTTTCCGGCTCCCCGGTATCCGGTGATCAGGTAAGTCCCACTGTCCGACTGATTATTTTTTAACCAATTAGAAAGCTGGTGCAGCGGATTGCTTTCCGGACGGTATTTGGGATCAATGGCTTCTTCCGTGGATGACCGGTGAAAGAATGTAAAGTTGCGCAGTAGGAAACAAATCCGTTCATTGTCTGTATGAATCCATTCAAAATAGTTACTGTTATTCATAACTGGACATGTAATATGATAATTAGAATTAAGACTAAAGGAATAACACCTATAAGGAGCATGATGCTGTAAAATGGTTCTTTTATTTCAAAACAAATCAACAGAACGGTTATTGTTTGCAGGATTATGAAGACTGCTTCCATTATACCGCCAATCAGTTTGTTTATGATCAGGGTCTGACTGTTTTTCGTAGTCCATTCCTGGGCTTCCTGACATATTCGCTCCAGCGCTTCTAGTTCTGTGGGTAAGGCCGGTCGGGCTTCCTGCCGGCTATATGCCAAAATGGCTTCACTTTCTTTTTCCTGTAAAGTTTCAAGCCGGTTATTGATTTTTTTGTATTGGCGTGCTCCGATAAATCCGAGAAAAGGTGTTATGCATGTGATGATGCCCAGTGCATAGTCCGACAAGGTGTTGTTCTGACAATAAACTTTCAGGTATAAGATTAATAGAATCCAAGCAATGAAACATGAGACGTTTAAGGCAGAGATTATATATTGTATCTTCATGGCTTGTGATATTTCAGTTCTGAAGCGATGAAGTTTGATTACTAATCTGAGTTGTTGGAATGTAGTAAGCATAAAGGAATAGGTTAAGCAATGAAAAGATACCCCGTCTCCTGTGACGGACAGACGGGGTATTCTTTACTAGTGGATCGTGATATTTGGACTTCTCTCAATGTTAGAAGCGGAATCCGATCTTCAGGTTCGGCGTAGCGAAGAAGTTGATGTTGTGATGACCAACTTTGTACGCTGCCTGACCTTTCGGGCAGATCTGGATATGGTCGTAGCGATAAGCTACCGGCTGTACTTCGAAGCCGAGGATCAGACCCGGTGACAGACTGTATTCAATACCTGCTACACCAGCTACCTTCAAGCCGAAGATTTGTCCGGCGCGGGAATTGGGGGTGTAGATTTGAACTGATTCACCAGTCAGGTCTTCATCATGGTTTGGTCCCAGTACATTATATTCAGAGTTGTAATTGGCATCGTTTTCGTCTTCGATAAACAGAGCATCTTCGTTATAGGTTGTTTCATCCGTGTACGGAGTTGTTGTTTCGATACGTCCCATTTGCCATCCCAGTAAACCTCCTACATAGAGGTTGATGCGTTCGTTCTTGGTGTTGAAGTAATAGTTTGAACCGACTGCTACGTTCCAGGCATTGCTGATACGTCCTTCGGTGTATTTAGTACCCATGATCGGCATTTCTTCCACCGTATAGTCACCTTCTACATAGTTTTTCGAAGGAGTTGCATTGATATTCATACTGAACATCAAGTTAACGTCCCAACGGTCTGTAAGGAAGTATTTGCCCTGGATACCAATCAGGTTAACCAGACTATTACTATTCAGATTTCCCAAGTTGAGATACATGCCCGGATCCTCAGACATATTCGGGTTGGTTGTAACATTTCCCAGTCCTGTATTTTGAGTAAATCCGTTTTGTGCATTCCAGTAGGTCGGCAGCAGATAATTCATGTCCTGATTGAACATTTGGTTGTTACCAATTACGGCTGACACCTGCCACTGGCCTTTCTTAGGAGCAAACGACGCATCACTGCTGCTGTACTGTTGCGCCGTGATCGGCGCAACAGATGCTACAGACAGAAGTAATATGCATAGTTTTTTAATCATACTTCTAAGTTTAAACGTTCATTATTATTCGGCAGGAGTTTCTTCACCTTCAGCCGGAGTTTCTTCACCTTCGGCAGGAGTTTCAGGAGTACTGCTACTTTCACCAGTAAGTGCTTCCAACAACTGAGCTTTACGCTTATTTGCTACTTCAAACAATACGTTAAGAGCATCTCTTTGAGAAGTTTTGCTGTCGATACTTGCTTGTACTGTTTTGATAGTTGTTGTTTCTTCTTCTTCAAAGGTGCCTGCTTCGATTGCAGCAAGAAGTTCTTCGTACAATTTCAGTTCCTCTTTCAATTCAGCTAATGAACCCTTATTGTAGGTAACGCTTGAAGAACCGATTGTTACAGAACCTCCTTCAATGTATGCGATCTGGTTCTTAATATTTTGGATTGCAGTTTCATAAGAACTGTTCTGGCCTGTTTGTAAGTTTGGATCGCGTTTGATGACATTCTCCATTGCAGTCTTAATGTCCGTTAGACCTTGTACTTGAGCCTGCAATTTTGCTGTCTCAGCTTGATACTTCTCATTGACTTTGGCCATTTCTCTCTGTGCTTCAGCTGCTTTTGCATTAATGGCCGTCATTGAAGTTTCCTTAACTTCCATAAGTGCAGTTAATGCTTCGTCTAACTTATTCCAATCGGCAACATTGGCAACTAAAAGTGCATTTTCTGTATATGTCTTTTCTTTTGTAAAGGCTTCATTCACTAGTGTAGATGTAGTAGTAATAATACCGATAGAATTTAAGTTGCCATTCGCATTTTCCCATTCTTCATAGGAAATAATCGTACGGCGGGTTGTTTCATAGCCTAAAGCTACGGCTGCATCATAAAATGCTTTAGCTGCACCACCTGTTACTCTTGACAAATTGTTATCAATATCATCAATACCCAATACTGTTGCTTGATTATTGTTGTAAGCATTCACCCAAGCACTTAATTTGGTCTTGTCTGCAATGATATCAATACTTGCATCCAGTTTCAGGCCATCTAAGAGTGTTCTAGCTTCTACATAAGCTTTGTATTCCTTTATAAAATTGTCAAGAATACCGGGTTGATCAGCTGGTTCAGCGCTATTGTAGTCACTTGTAAACTTATTGTAAGTTTCAATCATTTGGGCTCTAGCATTCAGGCTTGTACTTGCATATTTACCTTTATTGTACAAATCTTCATATTTAGCTAAAGCTTCACTCCAAGTCTTCTCAGCAGCAGTACGTTTAGTCTGTAAATCTTCAAAAATGATTTTTTCTGCAGCAAGATCAGCTTCTTTTTCTTTTAATTCTTCAGCTGTCAAGGCTTTTTTTGTGATGTAACTGCCAATATATTCACCTTCCATTGCTTTAATGAGTGCATCCAATACATCAATCTGGTTTTGTAAAGTGATTTCCAGATTGAACCCATTAGGATAAGAGTATTCATTATTAGTATTGGCTACTGCTGCATTATTAATTGCTGTCAAATTTGTATTGGCAGTACTTGCAACATTGCTTGTTATAATCTCTTGAACCATTGTATAGAATGGATCTTGAATTGCAGTAGGAATGTCAAATGAGAATTGACCTTTTGCAGTACGTTCAGCTGCTGCTTCTTGTTCTTTTAATTTTGCTGCTTGGTATTCTTCGTCATTTGCTTTCTTGATTTCAAGTTCGTCTTTCTGTGCAGTAATTTTATCCAGTTTCTGATCAATTTCTTTGTATTTGTTTTCAAATTCCTCAAGCGGTGTTTCTGCTACAAGTTTCAGTTCTGCCAATGTTTCTTCTGTGGCAGTAACTTCTGCTTTCTTTGTAGTTACAGTATTAGAAACAGCCAATTTCAGCGACTCCGGATCATACTGGAATTCAAGTAAAGCCTTTTGACGTTGTAAACCAGCAATCTCTGAGTTTAAGTTACTGATTTCTGTTGCCAGCTGATTTAAACCTCCTGTGATATATTTACCGTCCTGTGCAGTGTTTTGCAGTTGACCAGTTATCGGATTATAGGTGTATTTAGTATAGCTGTAATTAAATACTTTTTGTGTGAGTAAGATGTAAAGTTCATTGGCTACCACATCATCTTTTACGGTTGTAAGAGCCAGTTCTATTGCTGCCATTGCGCGCTGGTATTCCAATTCGGCTTGAGCTGTAGCCTGCTGGAGAGCATACATTTCAGCATTGAATTTTTCCAGACTTTTCTGAGCTTCCTGTTGCCAGTAAGCGATGTCCTTTTGGGATTTAGCTTCCTGTATCGCAGTTTCAAATTGTTCCTGTTTTACTTTTTCATCCAGATAAGCTGCTTTAGCATTCTCAATTGCAATTTGTGCTTTTCTGTATTCAGCTTCAGCCAATTCAACTTGTGCCTTTGCACGCAACAATTCCGCTTTCGCGCCACGAAGGTCAGTGATACCCGCCGGTTCGTCATTGTCGATACAGCTGGTCAACGATGTAGACACTCCACCCATCAGCAGAGCAGCTACGAGATAAGTCCATTTTCTCATAGATTCAAGTTTTAATAAGTTAATAAAATCAAGTAGAATACTATTAATACTATAAGTTTTTTATCTTTGTAAATTCAAGTTTCAAGTTTGTTTTAAGGTTTGTTCTTTGGTTCTTCAAGCTCCTTTCTTCTTTTTGTTTTTTTATAGGTTGTTCGAGTTTTATATAGGTTATTCAAGTTTTCTACACGATGTTTTTCTTTCGTTAACGATGGCAAATTTAGGCCGAAACACTTCTTTTTCCTTGTCAAAACGTGTAATTACACGTACAAATCGACAAAACAACAATGATTTAACACAATTCTTTGCGTTTTCTTTTAAAAATGTCATCTGCTCTTTATTCCGTTCTTCCCTTTTCAGCGGGATGTGTTTTTCTAAAAAATTCTGCTAAAATATGCCGAATAGCTAAAAATGAGCGATTTACAAGTGTTTCACCTCAATAGAGGTAATGACTTGGTAATAGTTTTAACTTCTGTATTATACATAAGTTTGCATTACTTGTCAAACAACTCTTTTCGGTGACAAAGGTACAACATTTATGTGGATTGATGAAAATCATATCCATTTTTTAGATTTTATTTTCAGTTGCTGCCATATAAGTAACTACTCAGCACCCCTTGGATGTGTCAAATCCGCAAAATATTGATGATTTTGGCTATATTTATGCTACAAAATAGGCTATTATGTCAAATGAGTACTTGAAATTCATTTTTAGGGGCTGAGTAGTAACAAGAACATCTGAGACCTACAGAGAATGAACCGCCAACCTGTGGGGAGGAATAAATTGAAAAATGCTTCCATACTGCGGGAGTACGGAAGCATTGGTATGGGGGAAAAGACAAAAGATTATTGCAGACTCTTGTCAAGAATTTCAAGAAGAATGGTGGGATCTTCATGGATTTGCTCTGCTGTGAGTCCTCTCTTTTCCACTTCTTCAGCAACAGTAGGATAGTCCTTGAATTTCTCACTTATCTTTTTCAACAGTTTCTTTTGAGAGTATTTTTCTCTCTTAGCATTAATTTTTTTACTTTCAAACAAATGAAAATATACAAGGAACTAGAGCGCATGCTGAAAGTCTCAGAGATTAAGATGAGCGTGGGCAAGGTGCTTGCATTGGCAAAGACAATCACAACCATACAAATTAAGCTACCTCTGAACAAGGAGGTTTACACCCAAACCATGCTGATGGCAAGGCATCAGAAAATAGCTAAACTCTTTGACGAAGATTTTTGGGGTACGCAATGACGAAGTCAGGTGGTTTCGGTCTCAGCACACTCGGTAGTTCAGGAAGAGAACAGCGGTTCTCTTCCTACTTTTTTTCCCACGGGTTCACGAAGCAATGAGAGGCCGAGACAATTCATAAATTCTACAAATCGTCCACGATAGCTGTGCTCTTGGCGTAGGCCGTGCTTTTCGCTTCGAAGAAATCGGTCTTCACCATGTTGGCGTTTGAGTATTGTGACACCCATCGCATGCTTTCCGGTTCTCTTTCATAGCCGTCATACAGGACGCCGTATCCAAGACTGTTCCAACGCAGGTTGCCCAGATATCGTATGTAGTCTGCCACCATCTGCTCATTCAACCCTTGTATATTGTTGCCTATCACATACTTTCCCCATGCCGTTTCCTGCTCCACACCCTCACGCATCATTGCTTCATAGGTTTTCACTTTATCGGCGGTGAAGAGTTCGGGGGATTCCTTTTTCAGTTCCAGTATGATGTTTCGGAAGAGCCATAGGTGTGTGTTCTCGTCCCGATTGATATAGCGTATTTCCTGCGCCGAGCCCGGCATTTTTCCGTTGCGGCTCAGATTATAGAAGAACATGAAGCCGCTGTAGAAATAGATTCCCTCCAGAATGTAGTTTGCCATCAGTGTCTTCATGAGCGTGTCGCCGGTCTGTTCTTTCTGAAACTCGTTATAGCAGTTTCCGATGAACGTGTTTCTTTTCAGCAGATGCTCGTCGGTTTTCCATTGATACAGAATTTCGTTGCGCTTTTCCGGACTGCATATCGAGTCGAGCATATAGCTGTAGCTCTGGCTGTGCACGCACTCCTGAAAAGCCTGTATGTGCAGACATAGGTTCACTTCGTTGGCAGTTATGTACTCGCTGATATTCGGAAGGTTGTTGCTCTGCAACGAGTCGAGGAAGACGAGGAAGCTAAGTATCTTGTCGTATGCCGTGCGTTCCCTGCTGTCCAGACGCGTATAGTCCTTCACATCCTGGGCGAGATTTATTTCTTCCGGAATCCAGAAGTTGTTCATTGCCTGCCGATACCAGTCGCTCACCCATTTATACCGCACATTGTTGAAGTCGTTAAGGTTTGTCGTGTTTCCCCCAATCATCCTTCTGAGGCGTGTTTCCGTGTCGCCAGCCGGATTGAACAGGGCGTTCTTCTTCAGTTTCATAATTTCCATTTTACCTGTTTTGTTTTTTGAGTTCCGCATCACGTAGAGATGCGGAACTTATGTTATGATGCACAATTCTCACACTCTTCCACTTCCAATGATTTGCTACGCACATAATAGAGCGTTTTCACTCCACATTCCCAAGCCATCAGGTAGAGGTTGAGAAGTTGCCTCATTGTGAAGTCGTTCGTAATATAAATATTCAGACTTTGCGACTGGTCGATGTGCCGTTGCCGTATGCCTGCGGCACGGATGCTCCATGTCTGGTCGATGAGGTAGGCACTCTTGTACTTCCAGAAAGTTCTGTCCGACAGTGCTGGAGCCACCCGTGGCAGCATCGCCCCTTTCTTTTCCTCAAGGAAGAAACGTTTCATCACGGGGTCGGTTCCGGCAGTTGTTCCGGCAATGATGCTTGTACTGCTGGTAGGGGCAATTGCCAGCAAATAGGCATTGCGCATACCGTCGTGCGCCACCTTTTCCGCTAAAGTCTGCCATTTTAAAGATGTGTAGCCGCGTTTGGTGAAGTAATCGCCTGTCTGCCATCCGCTTCCTGCGAAGCATTCATATCTTCCTTTCTCTTTCGCCAGTTTCGCACTGGCTTCTATCGCAGCATAATTGAGGCGTTCAAAGACCTCGTCCATAAAGCTAAGGTGCTCCTCGCTTTCCCAACGTATTCCGCGTATGGCAAGTGCGTGGTGGTAGCCGCTCACGCCAAGTCCGATGCTGCGATAACGGCGGTTGGTAATCTTGGCGTAAGGGATGGAGTAGAAGTTAAGATCGATGACATTGTCAAGTGCACGAACGACTGTCGCCACCTTTTCCTTCATCAAGGCGTCGTCCTCCAAAGGGAGGTGTCCGAGCGACAGACTGGCAAGGTTGCACACGACAAAGTCGCCCGGCTTGACCGTTGTCACCACCACCGTGTCGCCGCCCTCCGTGCGTATTTCAGACGAAACAGACTCTATGGGCGACATGTTCTGTGCAATCTCCGTACACAGGTTGGAGCAATAAATCATTCCTTTGTGGCTGGTCGGGTTGGCACGATTCACTATGTCACGATTGAATGTAAATGGGGTGCCGGTCTCAACCGCCGACCTTAGCACCAACCTTACCACGTCCTTTATGCTTATGGTGCGTCTGGAAAGGCGTGCATCGTTCACACAGTCCCAATAGCGTTTTTCCCATTCCTCTCCGTAATAGTCCTCCAAGCAGTAGCCTTTCACCGTCATTATTTCGTTCGGGCAGAAGAGGAACCACTGCCTGTCGAGATTCTCCTTCGCCAGTCGCCAGAACAGGTCGGGGTAGCACACGGCAGGAAAGATGTCGTGAGCCTTCATGCGGTCGTCTCCATTATTAGTACGGAGCTGAAGGAACTCCGGCAAGTCCTTGTGCCACACATCCAGATAAACAGCTGCCGCCCCTTGGCGCATGCCCAGCTGATCGACTGCAACGGCAGTGTCGTTCACGAGTTTCATCCATCGTATCACTCCTCCTGCCACGCCTTTGAAGCCCCTTATGTTGCCACCGGCAGCACGCACTTTACCGAAATACATGCCCATGCCGCCGCCGAACTTGCTCACCATTGCAAAGTTGTCGATACTGCGATAGATGCCTTCCAAGCTGTCTGGCACGGTGTCGATGAAGCAACTGGAAAGCTGATGATAGGGCTTGCGCGCATTGGAAAGCGTAGGTGTCGCCATTGTCACCTCCAGACGGCTAAGCATTTCGTAGAACTTCCTCACCCATTGCAGCCGCCCATTCTTCTCAGGCATGGCGAGGTGCAAGGCTATACCCAGGTACATTTCCTGCACAGACTCCATAGGTTCGTGCGAGTGAGTGCGTATGAGGTAGCGTTTGTAGAGGAGGTCGAGTCCCGAGTAGTTGAGCAGTTTGTCACGTTCGGGGCGCATGAATGCCGCAGCTTCCTCTATTTCCTGTCGTGAATACGAGTCAAGGATGTAGCTTCCGTACAGCCCTTCGTCCGTAAGATAACGCAGTTTCTCATAGAGCGAATGTACTCCTGCAAGGCGTGCTTGCCTCTCCAGCTTTTCAGAAAGCACGAAGTCAAGCAGTCGTGCGGCTATAAACTCCCAGTCTGGGGCTTCCTGCGTGGTGAGTTCCACGGCTGTTTTTATGAGTGCCGCCATGCGTTCATCTGCCGACATCTCCGGCTTGCAGAATCCCGAAAACCTCTCTGCCAGCAAGGTAAGGCTGTATTCGTTGGAGGCGAAGTCGGCCTGTATGCCCTTGAGCACATCCATAATCTGCGGTCGGGCAGTCTCCGCGGCGATATAGCTTAATGTCTTCCTGCACTCCGTGCGCTGCCATCGGTAGAGAATGTAGTTTTTTGCCTCCGCATAAAAGCCATGTTCCATCAGGCAGCGTTCCACTTCATCTTGGATTCGCTCCACACTTCTGCCTGTAGCGTCGTCACGCACGAAGGATTCCACCTCATGCACCATTTTCTGAATAGTGTCATCCGCAGCCTCCCGACCGGTACTGGCGAAACTCTTTCTTATTGCGACAGCAATTTTTTCCCTGTTGTAGGGCTCTGTTGTCCCGTTTCTTTTCGTTACTTGCATAAGAACTTTTAAAATATATTGTTGTATAATTTCCGAAAGGTAGCCGGCAAAAACTGCATAATCAAGATTTTCCTGAAAGTACTGTCCGTGGCAGCCTTGCATCAAGGAAGGATATGATTCGTGCAGCAATATACCAGAATTTATTCTTAGTCGTATGTAATCGATTCGTAAACAAAGGTACGAAAAATTTTAATTATTACAATATTGTTTTCTTTTTAAATTTTGTTTTCCGCTGTTTTTAGCCAATGGCTTTTGGGTGGAAACGACAATATTTGCATTGGGTAGAGCGGAGGCTAATCGCTGAGAATGGCGGTAAAAGGCACGAGTATGGGGTTTGCACGATTTTGTAAAGGATTTGGAGCATTAGGTGTAACGGATTGAGGAAGAGACGGTTGTACGGTTACGACGACAGACAGACACTGCCGATGCCGCCGAGACGAGGATCAGTCATAGCACCTGACTTCGTCACTCAAAAATGTCCATTTTGTAATTAATTGATAAACAATATTTTGTATCTTTGCATACCCTTATTTTGGGGTACGCAAAAGGTTTTTTAACTATGTTTGTCAAAAGAAAGAAGAATCGGTCTGGAACAACAAGTGTTGTTGTTGCAGAGAAGACAAAGGGCATTTACAAAGAGTTGATTACTATTGGTGTGGCCAAAGATTCAAACGAAATAGACAGTCTCGTAAATGCAGGTCATAAATGGATTTCCAAGGAAGAATCCCGACGCCATCCACAACTCGATTTGTATGGTGAGGAGCGTGAGGCGTGCGACCGTGAACGAGAAGAAGTCCGCCGTGTTCTGTCCAATGTCAGCAACATCCTTCTCAACGGATGCGACTTGATATTGGACCGCACGTTTGACCGGATTGGTTTCAATCGTATTGACGATGAAGTGTTCCGCAAGCTTGTGAAAGCCCGTCTGGCATATCCAACGAGCAAGGCTGCTACGGTGGAATATCTGAAAAACCACTTTGACGAGGATGTGGATCTTTCCAGAATCTATCGCTATCTTGACAAACTTAGCGACCATCAGCACGAAGTCGTACAGGACATCAGCGTGCGCCATACAGCAAAACTGTTCGGTGGAAATATCGGTGTGCTATTCATGATGTCACCACACTTTACTTTGAAGCGGATTATGAGGACGACTTGCGCAAGACCGGCTTTTCTAAAGAGGGACGACACAGTAATCCTCAGATCATACTCGGCCTGCTTGTAAGTTTGGGCGGCTATCCGCTTGCCTACTGCATCCATGAGGGCAACAAATATGAAGGTCACACGATGCTGCCGACGATAAACGAGTTTGTAAGCAAATACGGATTGGAAAACTTCGTTGTGGTGGCCGACTCCGGTCTGATGAACAATGCAAATATAGCGGAACTTGAGGCGCACGGCTACAAGTATATAATAGGTGCGAAGATAAAGAATGAAAGTCAGGAAGTCAAGAACTGGATACTGGAACAGCCCAAGTGCGACTGCCAGATGGTTGAATATGACAAAGGAGGCGGACGCCGTCTCCTGGTCGGCTATACAGATGACCGTGCAAAGAAAGATGCCTATAACCGGGAGAAGGGAATACGCAGGTTGGAAAAGGCTTACAAGCATGGCGTGCTTACGAAAGGTAACATCAACAAGAGAGGTTACAATAAGTTCTTATCCATGGATGGTGAGGTGAAAGTCGCCATCAACTATGACCGTATTGCCGACGACTCCAAATGGGACGGTCTAAAAGGATATCTCACCAATACGGATATACCAATACAGGATGTATATACAGCATATCACAATCTTTGGCATGTAGAACGGGCTTTCCGTATAGCCAAATCAAAGATAGATATACGCCCCATGTTTCACTTTACACGCAAACGCATCGAAGCCCATATATGCATCTGCTTCGTGGCTTTGAAAATATACAAGGAACTAGAGCGCATGCTGAAAGTCTCAGAGATTAAGATGAG
>ENA-OPTA01000619-OPTA01000619.1-human-gut-metagenome-genome-assembly--contig:-NODE-619-length-23601-cov-7.610719_pt1 | contig 23601 bp, 20 predicted proteins | sample MGYA00241813_ERZ501917 | MGnify/ENA primary metagenome ERZ501917 (study PRJEB25962, sample SAMEA2042408) | human gut metagenome | biome: human gut; feature: human-associated habitat; material: faeces...
CGCTGATCACGTCGCCTTCACGCAATACGATGTCGGCATCGCTGCCCGGATTGGCCAGGGCGGCTTCCAGGTCGATTCCTACTGTGAAGGTGTTTTGTACGTTGATTCCCAGTGAGTCCATCATGGCGTCGCCTACCTGACGGCGGAGTAGGTTCACTACGTCCTGCATGCGCTTGATTTCTTCCTCATTCGCTACGCGGGTCAGCTTGGCGCCCTTTACGTAGGCAAACGGAGTGGCACCTCCTGCCTTGGCGATGACGCTGCTGATGCGCTCGCTCTTGGTGGTCAGGGCGTAGGTTCCGCCGTAGAGTACTTCACCGTTCACGGTTACGTTCTGCTGGGCGCTGTAACCCGGACTGCGGCGTACGAATACCTGATCGTAGGGCTGGAGGGTGAAGCCCGGTTCGCCGTCTACCACGAAGCCGTCCTTCAGGCCGAAGGAGAAGGTCTGTCCGATGGTAGCCGAGCTTTCGGTGCTCTTCGGGTCTTTCACGCGGCGTGCCACGTCGACACGTACCACGGAGGCTGATTCACGCAGACCGCCTGCGGTGATGACGAGGTCTTCCAGTGTCATGTTGTCGGCATAGGGATAGTCGCCCGGATGAGCTACTTCACCGAATATCTGTACGTTACCCAGGTCTTCCAGGTCGTGGATGCTGGGGATGTAGAGTACGTCGTTCTTCTGCAGAGGAATGTCGGGCTGAGTGCCTTCCATGATGGCGCGGATGTCGATCTGCTTCACTTCGCGGGTCTTGTTCTCACGCTCGCGGTACAGTACGGCACGGCCCGTAAAGGCGTCTGCCATCAGTCCGTCGGCCTTGTTTACCAGCTCGCGCACGGTGTTCAGCTTGCCGCCCAGTTCGTAGATGCCCGGACGGTATACGGCGCCGCGTACTTCCAGCTTGTTGGTGAAGCGGTCCAGAATGGCTTCGGCAGTCACCACGTCGCCGTCGTGCATCTTGCACACGCTGTAGTCGGTGTCGTCGACGGTGTTCACCTGATATTCCTTACCGTTTTGGCGCACGATGCGCAGGCTCTTGGTGTAGGCGTCGCTGGTGAATCCTCCGGCGTATTTCAGCAGGGTGGAGAGGGTTTCGTCCTTCTTCATTTCGTAGCGCATGGGGCGCTTCACGTTGCCGGTAATCTGTACCAGTGCGTCGTAGGCGGGGACGATGATCACGTCGCCTTCTTCCAGACGGATGTCGTCGCGGGTCTTGCCCTGCATGATGAACTGGTAGACGTCGACGGTAGCGACGATTTTTCCGCCGCGCGATACTTTCACGTTGCGGAGGCTACCGATGTTGCTCACGCCGCCTGCACGGTAGAGGGCATGGAACACGGTGGAGAAGGCCGACAGGGCGTAGGTGCCCGGCTGTACCACTTCACCCATCACGTTGATCTGGATGGTGCGGGTGTTGCCCAGCGTGACGCGTATCTGGTTGCTCTGGTCGGAGTAGATCTTGCGGAGCTCGTCGGTGAGGTACTGCTGTGCGCGGTCTACAGTCATGCCGCTCAGAAAGACAGGACCGAGCTGCTCCAGATTGATGGTGCCGTCGGGCGAGATCTGCTGGCGGATGGTATTCTGACTGGCTCCCCAGATGTCGATTACCACTTCATCGCCCGGACCGAGACGGTAGTTGGGCGGGGTGGCTATGTTGACGTTCGGTTCGAACGTTAGGTTACGGGTGTTGAAGATGTTGCGTCCGAATACGGCGTCCTGCTGTGCCACTTCCTGTGCCTGTGGCTTTTCGTCGAGCATCGTGGAATTGTCTTCCTGTGTCTGTTCGCGCAGGCGTGCTTCGGCTTTGGCGGTACCGGTCAGATTGTTCGAATCGGTGTTGGTCTGCTGTTCGTACAGTTTTTTCACACGTTCCGCCTGTTCGCGGGTTACGCCCCGGCGTGCCAGTTCGGTGGCGATGGTACGCTGGTCTTTTCCTTGTTTGACTCCATCTTTGGCATACTCTAATACCTGTTGGTCGGTCATGCCCGACTGCGCCATGAGCAGGGGCGAGCATGCCATAAAAATAAGAAGTGATAACGCTTTTATCTTCATATTTAGTTTATTGTGGTTATTTCTGGGTTTGATACAATGCCATCGCCTGCATGAGCTTCAGATTTTTGCGGCTGAGCCACGGGAAGTCGGGGCTGCATACGGGCGTCTGGTATTCGTCGAGAACGGTATAGAACAGCGGGTTGGCAATCAGTCCGTCCATGCTTTCCACCACCAGCAGGGCGTTCTTGCGGAAGGCGTAGAAGGCAGCCTTTTTCAGCTCGTCCAGCCGTTTGCCTGCATCGGTGCCCGGTGTGTCGGCAAAGCGTGCCAGCGGCTGGGGCAGATGGTGAGCCGTCAGCCAGTCGGACAGGCGAGAGTCGTCGGCGGGAGTGCCGTAGGCGTATGCCACCACGTCGCGGTCGTCGGAACGGACGGCGGACTCGGCGGGAGAAAGGCTTTCCGCCTGCTGGCTCAGGAAGCTGTACTGCTTGTCGAGTTGCAGACGGGTGAGGTTGCGCATTTTCTTTACCGTATAATAAATGTACTGTACGATGTATTTTCCTCCGCGCACGAACGAGTCGTAGTGCTCGTAGTAGAACGCCCGCAGCAGGGTACCCTGACGGCGCAGCAGTTCTGCCGGCACGTGTTCGATGTCGGGACGCTCGAACTCGATGATGGTGGAGGAAATGTATTTCATTGGTCGACAACGATTTCGCACCACGTGAAGCTGACTTTCAGCAGGGCGGTGCTGTGTGGCATTTCGATGGCGATGTAGTGGCGCCCTCCGTAGCGGAGGAACTTGCCCGTGACGCCGTATAGCGGACCGCGGCGTACTACCCGGACGGGGACGCTGCGTTTGCCCCGGAGTTTTTCCGAGTCGATGAAGCGGGTGCCCTGAATCTCAGGGTCGGTGGCACGCATGAAGTTCTGCATGTCCTGCTCGCTCACCGTACAGAAGTCGGTTCCGTTGCGCTCTTTTTTCATAAAATACAAGGGAAGAGGTGCCTGTACCGCAAACTTCCTACACCAGTCGTTGTCGTAGGAGTGCCGTACGAAAAGCAGGTTATGAATGGCAGGTACGAGCACACGGCAGCATTCATCGCTGTCCTCCATGTCGCGAAGTTCGTATGTCATAGGGATGTAATACTCTATGCCCTGCTCCTTGAGATAGTCGCCTACCAGCAGTTCCTTGTTGTAGACGGTCTGCAGGGGAAGCCATACCTGTTCTTTTTTCATAATCTTAAAATTTTTAAACAATCGGTGATTGAAAAAAAATTACAACTAAATTCTTTGTTCTGTGGTTTGTTTTATTTCCTGAATGATTTTTTTCTCTTGATTTCCTAGTTTGATTTTTGTTGAAAAACGGATGTAGTTTTCTCTCCTTCCTAGCGCCTGAAAGCACTATGAATCAGTTTGTTATCTCCATAAGTGGAAGATCCCGCACGTCGTACTTCTGTATAGGAGGTATGCTCTCGCTAAAGGCATTATGCTAATGCAAGTACCTTGTTTACTTTCAGCTTTGGACAAATGGATGGCAAAAGGAGAGTTAAAATACGAAAAAAGAATTCTCTTTACAGATAATTTACTATCTTTGCGGCGAAGAACGACTTCCTATGCGGCTGTGGGAGCATACCTCCTATACAGAGGTACGACGGGAAAACAAATCCTCCCGACGTGGTCGTCCGCTGGGGAGAACGTCGGGAGAATTTTCCAAAATTTGTACAAAAAATATTTTTCTCTGTACAAAAACTTCACAAAAAGAAGGCGATTCGGGGAGGTATTTTCCCGTCTTTACGGAGACACGACATCCATCACCGCGGCGTGCGTGCCGTAGTGTCCGACAAGTTCTTTTCCCGCAAAGTCGGGGTGCGCGCAGCATTCCCGATGCTTACAGAATTACTGCTTGCGCTTCTTCTTTTCTGGCTGACGCGTCATCAGCCTCTGGCTTCCTTCCGGAATCTCTTCTCCGGGTTCTACCTCGTGGATAACAAGTTCGGTTCCATTGTTAATGCTTTCCTCGATTTTTCTCAGCAACGTAAGATATTCAAATTTTATCCGGTGTATCTGTTCTATCGCGCGGAAGAACGTGTACAGGGTACTGATCTGGTAGTTGCGGCTGTCGGAGCAGGTATGGGTACCTGTGCCTGTAATGCGCTGAATTTCACTTTTCGACACGCCTGCCGACCGGCATTGCCGGTCGAGAAAACGCTTGAGGGTTATCAACAAAAATCTCTTTTGTTTCAGTGTTATTTCGCACGAACGATAGAGTACGTGGAGAAATCTCGCCATAATTCTTCATAATGTTTAGTTTCGCTATTTCTCTGCCGTTTATGGCAGAGGTTAATACACTCTCAGTGCGTATTTTTACGCACGGAAAGCGGAGAAACACCGAAATTCATCGACTGAAGTAACTTGATTGCAGATGTTGCCGTGCATGTTTTTTAAGCCTTTCTGCCGGCGGGTTTACCTGGCAGTAACGGTGCCGGAAGGGGCTTAAAAGTGGACTTTCTGACGGACCGGACGGCAATGTCTGAAATCTGGTTCCGAAGCCTTCGGGAGCAAAGATAGAATATTCTTCGGATTGAAGTGTTCTCCGGACTGGAAAACTTTCTCTCGCTTCCGATTTGTTCCGTTTCCGTAGTTCTGTTCCGGCTCTTCGGGTCGGCGGAACACGCGGGACGGTCTGAATCGGGTTGCGAAATCAGGCTTCGCTGCAAGTTCGTTCCGTTTCCGTGGTTCTGTTGCGGCTCTTCGGGTCGGCAGGACACGCGGGACGGTCTGAATCGGGTTGCGAAATCAGGCTTCGGCGTGAGGAATGTTTTTCGGAACGGAAAACTTCCTTTGATTATATCTTTGTTTATAATATAAAAAGGAAAGGGTGGTGCCGTTGGTGGTGACACCCGTGTCCCGCTTTCGAGGATAAGTATTTGTAAATCAGTACGGTGGGTAGTGACACCCGCGGTGCCATCGGTGTCCCGCTTTATGGATTTACGTAGTTTTTAACATTTTAAAAATTAAAAGGATGTGAGGTGTCTGGAGTTAAAGGGCCCTGGAAAACAGGGATTTATGGCGCTTTCGAGGCGTCTGTTGAAGGCAATGTTCGACGAAATGTACGGCAAGACGCATACCGATGCGGAAGCCTACGTGTATTTGCTTATGAAGGCATGCTTCAGCGATCAGGGGGAAGGACCGGAGGAGCTGAAAAGGGGGGAAATGGAGTATTCGCTGCGCGAGCTGAGCTTGCGTTTCGGATGGAGCAAGAGGAAGGTGATACGTTTTATCACCCGGCTGGAGCTGGCAGGGGTGGTGAGCACGGCGCACACCACCCACGGCTCGAAGCTGAAGCTGCTGTATTACGAGGAACTGTGCCACCTGAAGGTGAGCCGCAAGTCGGGCGAGCGTCCCAAGAACCTGACCGACGAGTCGTTCGATGTGTTCTGGGAGCAGTACCACGCACTGACGCAGCAGCCTGCGGTCGACATCGAGGCGACGCGCAAGGCGTGGGGCAAGCTGACGCTGTCCGAACGGGAGGAGGCTATCGGCAACATGGAGATGTATCTTTGTCTGCTGCCGTCCATCGACCGGGCAAGGTCGGCGCTCAACTATCTGCTGATGAAGAGTTTCGTGATCAACTGAGGGGTGCCGGACGTAAGAATTGGATGATCTGACTATGAAAAAGATTTGTTTTCCGAGGATTCGGAAAGGCTATGGAAAACTGGTTTCTGTGTTGCGGCGCAGGGTAGGACGAAAACGGACGGAGCAATTGCCGGCGATGTTGCTTGAAGCAGAGCGGTCTGAGAATGAACAGCATGCGGTGGAACAGCTTGCGGTGATGCAGCATGAAGATGAACAGCGTGTAAATGAGCATCACGGAAAAGCCGAAGCGTGCAATCAGCAGCAATGTTCTTTGCGGGAGTTCTGTTTGAAGAGGTTCTCCGAAAAGCGGGATGCTCATGCTGCCGGTGGTGCTTCTCCGGATAAAGCGAAACGGTGATGTATCGGTTTGAGTTTCAGACGATGCTGCGTGAAAATAAGCATCTACTTGATTTTCAGCAAATACTACTTCAAGAATTAGAAAAACAACAGTAAAATTATTTTTAAAGATTACAGGAGGAATGATTTACGCAGAAGAAATAGAAAGAGCCGTTTTAGGAGCCTGTCTGCTGGAGCGGACGGCACAGTCGACGGCACTGAAGAGCCTGCGGGCGGAGATGTTTTACATTACGGCGCACCGGGCGGTGTTCGAGGCAATCAGCGCACTGTATGCGCGGGGAGCGGCGGTGGACATGCTCACGGTGTGCGAGGAACTGCGTGCTTCGGGACGACTGGACGAGGCGGGCGGTCCGTTTGCGGTGGCGAAGCTGGCGGGCGAGGTGGCCACGTCGGCGCATCTGGAGTATCACTGCACCATCTTGTTCCAGTACTTCCTGCGCAGGCGACTGGTGGAGGTGCTGACGCGGGAGCTGGCGGCGGCAAACGACATGACGTGCGACGTGTACGATGTGCTGATCGGCACGCAGCGGGAACTGGGGGCGCTGCTCGATGACTCGCCGCTGGAGAATCACCTGCACCCCATGCCGGAGGTGATGGAGGACACGGTGGCGCTGGTGGACCGCCGGCAGGAGCTGTCGGTGAACGGACTCACGGGGGTGCCTACGGGCTTGCAGCGCCTGAACGAGATGACGGGGGGATGGCAGCCGGGCAACCTGATTTTCACGGCGGCGCGTCCGGCGGACGGAAAGACGGCACTCGACTTGTTCTTTGCGCGTCAGGCGGCGATGGCGGGGGTGCCGGTGGTGTTCTTCACGCTGGAGATGACGGCTTCGGAGCTGGGCGAGCGTATGGTGCTGGCGGAGAGCCGTGCCGACCCGCTGCGCATCCGGCAGGGGAAGCTCACGGCGGAGGAGGTGGAGGATGTGCATCGCACGGCGGAACGGATGAGTGCGCTGCCGGTGCATGTGGACGATACGCCGTACATCAATGTGGATCAGTTGTGTGTCATCGCCAAGTCGCTGCGGGCGAAAGGGGAGCTGGGGCTGCTCATCGTGGACTATCTGCAACTGCTTGCCACGGTGAACCCGGGGCGTACGCGCGAGCAGGAGGTGGCGGAGTGCAGTCGCAAGCTGAAGGGGCTGGCACGTTCGCTGGGCTGTCCGGTCATCGTGTCGAGCCAGCTCAACCGTCAGGCGGAGGACCGGGCGGGGAGTCCGGAGCTGCGTCACCTGCGCGAGAGCGGGGCGATAGAGCAGGATGCCGATCTGGTGATTCTGCTGCACCGTCCGGAGCGGTATCACATCCGGGTGGATCCCGACACGGGCTGTTCGACCAGGGGAATGGGTATCGCTACCCTCGCCAAGCATCGTAACGGGGCGACGGGGAAAGTGTATTACGGGTACAATCCCAGCATGACGAAAATCGGCGAGTTCGAGGGCGTGCATGTGGCTGTACCGGGAAAATCGTATAAGGAGAAAAAAGATGAAGGAAAGATCGGTGACATATTCGGTGGTGCCGCGCGTTGATCCGCGGGACCTTTCGGCGGGGGTAACGTACTACGCCCGGGCTCAGGCGCGCGGGGTGGTGTCGCTTGCCGACATGGCGGTGCGCATTCAGGAACGTTGCACGGTGACCAAGGCGGACACGCTGGCGGTGCTCACGGCACTGGAGGAGGAGATAGGCAACGGGCTGTGCAACGGGGAGATTATCCGTCTGGGCGACATCGGTTCGCTGCAGGTGGGGGTAAAGAGCGAGGGCGTGAAGTGCGAGGCCGACTTCCGTCCGTCGATGCTGGGCAAGGTATGGGTGCATTTTCGTCCGGGCACCGTACTGAAGGAGATGATGGACGATTTGGCCTTCGAGCGGGTGGCTCCGCACAAGAAGGTGGTTCGACGTAAAAAGTGAGGTGTACGATGAAAAAAGATGAATCCGACGGAACATTCCGTCTGCGTATCTACGGCAAGGCAGAGCTGGCTTGCCTGTATTTTCCGAACCGTTCGCCGGAAACGGCACGGCGCAACTTGTACCGGTGGATGTACCGCTGTCCTTCCATCCGCGAGGGACTGGCGGCGCTGGGACACGACAAGCATCGCAAGTTTTTCCTGAAACCGGAGGTGGAGGTAATCGTAAGGGGGCTGGGAGAGCCGTAAAGGACGAGAGGTCAATCTCGATTTTTGGTATTAAGACAATTTTACTTACGCTTCGATAATTTTATTTTCGAAGACGGATTTTTTACTAATTTATTTTGTAGTTTTGAAGTGTTAATAATTTTACAACACCGATATTGTTAGAATAAAATTGTAAAAATACTATAAAAATGAGATATTTCCTCCTTATTATATTATCTTTTGTTGTCGTGGTGGGATATTCTGCTCCGGGATTGAAAAAATTGCGGGAGCAGGCTTCCCTGTTTCCGATGGAGTCCTTGGAGCAGATTGACAGCCTGCAGCAGAAGGCACAGTACCCGTCGTATAAGTTGGATTATATCCGTTCGTGCGCTTATTTCCGTCTGTCGATGTTTGGAAAAGCGCTGGAGTGTGCCGAGAAAGCCTACCACTCGGTAGAGATAAAATCGGACACCGTGCTGTACCGTCGGGTATTTATGATACTGGCGGAGTCGTCGGTCTTTGCGTTTTCGCTGGACAAGGCTACCCGTTACATCCGCAAGGGCAAGGAGTATGCTACTTCGACTTCGGATCATGTCATGCTTGCCGGCATGCTGTTGTCCGAGGGTTATCTGTACCGCAGGCTGAGCCTGAGCAAGAGGGCGTACGAATGTATGTTTCAGGCGGAGAAGCTGCTGGAAGGAGGGGAATCGGAGGCCGAGGTTTACTACCTTTCGCATGCGTATGGCTTCCTGATGATGTCCTACATCAGCGACCGGAAGTATGCTGAGGCATGGCAGGTAGGGCTGAAGCGGAGCAAGCTGCTTCCCCGCCTGCCGGAGCTCAGGCGCGACAACCAGTCGGGCTATCTGTACAGCAAGATGGCTTTTCTTGCCCATATGCTGGGAAAGGAATCCGAGGATAAGAAGTATTACGAGTTGTTTCTCGGTACCCATTTCTCGAAAACCCTTGTGGGGCGTCTGGAGATAAACGACTACCTGCTTACCATGAAGAAGTACGACCTGGTTATCGGGAACGCGCTGGCGTACGTCAGGGAGATGGACCGGCGTGATACGCTCGACATTTCGTATTTGCGGCTTCTGCAGCAGGCGTGTGCGGCTTACGAGGCAGTAGGAGACTACCAGAGTGCCTATGCATTGGCAAAGCGCAGACTGTCTGTCCAGCAGGCGATGCGGCTGAATAACGAGCGCAACTATCTGCTGGAGAACGCCGACTTGTTTAATGCGATGGCTGCCCGGGAGAAACTGGAGAAAACGGAGGAGAAGTTGCGCGTACAGAGTATCTGGCTCGGTGTGCTGACGGCCGTCTTGCTGCTGTCGCTGCTGACGCTGGGGAGCTTTATGCGGAAAGGTGGAAAGATGCGCATTCGGATTGTGGAGCTGGAGAAGCTGCGTCAGGTGCAGCAGTATCTGCTGAGAAAAGGACAGTCTGCCGGAAGGGAAACAGCCGGTACCGGCAAACCGGAGGAAAAGGCTGCGGAAGAGGAAGTGGAGCAGGCGGTACCGGAAGTACCCAGAAAGGGGACGCTTTCGCACCTCCCGAACGAGGAATTGTTTGCCCTTTTCGACAGGAAGGTGCGTCAGGAGAAACTTTACCTCGACTACAGTCTGGGGCGCGACCAGTATGCGCGTGTCATGGGAGTGGACAAGAACCGTTTTGCCGGTGTGCTGAAAGAGTTCGGCAACACCAATCTGTCTGCTTACCTGAATAACCTGAGGCTGGAATATGCCATCGAGTTGTTTCACGAGAATCCCGAATGGCCTATCAGTAAAATAGCTGAACAAAGCGCCATTCCTAATTTGTCTACATTTTATCGTTTGTTTAAGGATAAATATGGCATGAGCCCTAATCTTTTTCGTAATAAAATATAAAAACAAGAGTCGGAATTTCTTCTTATATTGTCCATTTACTTTTTTGATAATCTGTTTAAAATAAGATTATTAGGACTTTTTAATAATCATTCCTATTCTTTCCTGCCTTTTCATACGACAGATTGGAAATTAGATTTTATTGACAGTATTTTAGCATTTGATAACTTTGTGCTACGTAAAAACTTAAGAGCAAAGGACTATGAGAAAACTGTTTGCATTAATAACCTTTCTGATAGCAGGTATGTCCGTTTCAGCCCAGAAAATAGCGGTCAAGACAAACCTTCTTTATGATGTAACCACAACGCTGAATGTGGGGGCTGAGTTTCGGGTAGCTCCCAAATGGAGCATTGATGTTTCGGGAAACTATAATCCCTTTAATTTAGGTGATGACCGGAAGATGAAGCACTGGCTGGTACAGCCGGAAGCGCGGTACTGGTTCTGTGAAGCCTTCAACGGACATTTTCTTGCTCTTCATGCACTGGGCGGAGGTTTTAACGTGGCAGATATGGACCTGAAGATTTTTCCTTCGTTCAAGGATTACCGGTATCAGGGAAACATGTACGGCGTGGGACTGGGCTACGGCTATCAGTTCGTGCTGGGAAACCGCTGGAACCTGGGACTGGAAATCGGGGCGGGATGGATCCGTGCCGACTATGATATGTACGACTGTCCGCACTGCGGCGAGTGGAGAGGCTCGGACACAAAGGATTACTTCGGGCTGACCAAGGCGGCGGTATCGTTGATTTACATAATTAAATGATGGAGGAACGTACGATGAAGAAATATATCTTTTCTGCAGCAATGTTGTTTGCCGCTGTTTCGGCAGGGGCGCAGGTGCCTTATCTGGAGGCGGTGAACATCGACGGACCGCAGGTGACGAAAACGGCGGACCGCAAGGCGAACGTGAAAATGGAAATCGGGCTGGACAACCTGAAGATGAACCGACAGCATTCGCTGCGGGTGGTGCCGGTCATCGTGGCAGCCGACGGCAGCATGGAGCAGGAGTTGCCTCCGTTTGTCATCAACGGAAAGACGCGCGACAGGGTACAGCAGCGTGCACGTGTCTTGAACGGTGAAGAATTCAACGAGGACGCGCTGCTGGTGGTGCGCCGCGACAACGGTTCGGAACAGACGGTTTCGTACGAGGCATCGGTGCCTTTCAAGCGGTGGATGATAGACGGAAGCGTGGAGCTGCGGGCATACGTCACGGGCTGTGCACAGTGTGAAGAGGGTAGCGAAACGGCTTACGGAGGCACTATATTCCCTGCCATGAATCCGGTGTACGTGGCTCCGTTCATCGAGCCGAAGGAAGAAGAGGTGAAACGCCGCTCGGAAACGAGGGTGGCACGGCTGGAATTCCGCCAGAACAGCGACCGCATCGATGCGGCTTACAAGCAGAACCGCGCGGAACTGGCGAAGGTGAAGGAGTCGTTTCAGGTGGTGCGCGACAATCACGACCTCACGATTACAGGCATTTACGTAACGGGCTATGCGTCGCCCGAGGGTACGATGAAATACAACATGGACTTGTCGAAACGGCGTGCGCAGGCGTTTACCGACTATGTGCGTCGCGACCTGGACGGAATAGACCGCTCGCTGTACCATGTAGCGTGGAAGGGCGAGGACTGGGACGCACTGCGCAAGGAGGTGGAACGTCGTACGGATCTGGAACAGCAGCAGGAGATTCTGCAGCTGATAGATGGCTGCGGCGACGACAAGGATGCCTGCGAGGCGGAACTGAAGAAGCTGGTGCCGGCAGCGGTATATACCAAGCTGGTGAACGAGGTGTATGCTCCGGTGCGTCGCAACGAGTACCGCATAGAGTATAACGTGCGTCACTTTACCATAGAGGAAGGACGCAAGATGATAACCGAGAGCCCGCAGCTGATGAGCGTGAGCGAGATTCACAAGGTAGCGGACAGCTACGGCAAGGGTACGCCGCAGTACATCGACTGCCTGCTGACGGGTGCGAAGACTTACCCGCAGGACGTGACGGCAGTGAACAATGCGGCCCTGGCACTGCTGGAGGCACAGCGTGCCGGCGAGGCAGTGGCTCTGCTGGAGAAGGCTCCTCAGGACGGTGCGCTGCTGAACATGCTGGGTACGGCATACGTGAAGAACGGTCAGCCGGAAAAGGCGGTTGAAGCGTTCGGACGGGCTTCCCAGGCGGGCTATGCTCCTGCTGCAGAGAATCTGAAGGCGCTGCAGGCGTATCTGGACCTGATGGCGGAATAGGAAAACAGATGAAATGAGAATAATTAGATATGAGAGTATTAACTTTTAAATTTTTGTATTATGAAATTTTCTAAGAGTTTATTGTGGGCGTTTGCAGGTTTGGGTTTGTTTGCCTGCTCGAATGAAGAAGTAGTACCAGAAGGTGGTAACATGGAAGGAAATTCTACAGTAACTGTAAAAATTAACCTTCCTAAACTGCTTACCGAAAGTCGTAGTGGAAGTGGAATTTTAGCTGGTACAGAAACTGCAGGTACTACTGGAGATCAGACACCTGTTGAAATCGGAGCTGAAGGCGTGAAAGTGACTTTGTATGCAGCTTCAGGAAGTTCTGAACAGACTGTAACTATGAGCCAAGATGATATACGGACGGGATCTGTTACTTTTGCAAATGTTCGTACACCGCAGCGTGTGGCAGTTTCTGTCAATGGAGGTACGGATGATGCCTTGACTATTGATGCGATAAATACAGCCAAACTGGCTGCTCCTTTGTATGCTGAATCAGCTGCATTTAATCTTGATGATGAAACAGGTAATTATACTATAACTGTAACTCCTGAGCCCAGATATGCTCGTCTGGAACTGTCCGGTATTTCTCATGATACGGATCATGGTACAGGTAATTCTTGTATTTTCAAGACTGCTAATCTTGCAGGTATGTTCCTTGATAATGTATGGGTGACAGAAAAAAGTAATGCGGGTATGGTGAATGTAGCTGCCGATGCTGGTATTTGGAATAAAATCAATACAGCTGCTTATGCCTCTCCTACATGGAGTACCTTAGGTGGTGATTTTCTGGCTGGTACTACATGGCCTGCTGCAGGAAATTGCTATGCATATAGTTTGTTCGGTGAAACTCAGCTGCCGTCTGTAGTATTTGTCTTGGATGGTGCTACTTTGGAATTTAATAGTGGAGTTATACACCAGGTGCTAATCTGTATGCCAGAGTAAGTAAGTTCATAATTAACAAACCAACTGATTGGGATACTAAGAAGGAAGAATATAAGACTGAATATGGTGTAGATGATAACGGTGTATTTACCTCATTCAAGGATGGTAACATCTATCAGATAAGCGATATCGCTATTCCTGATAAAGCATGGGGTACTACTCCGGGTGGAGGAACAGACGTGAGTGTAATCGCAACTGTAAACGTTTTGCCTTGGACTATTGTAGAAGGTACCGTAGAATGGTAATCGCCTACTTGTAACAGATAAACAACGCTTCAGCGGAATTGCTCCGCTGAAGCTACTCTTTCGAACATACAGATAATAAAAAACCTTAAATGAAAATAATGAAACAGATAAGATATATAATCATGGCGCTGGTCGCTGCCGTCCTGACGACCGGCTGTGTAAAAGAAGATCTGGATGAGTGTGACAACGTCACGATTTATTTCCAGTATCTCGCCGACGGTGACAAGGACGTATTGTACCAGTATATGAGCAAGGTCGACCTGTATGTTTTTGATGAAAACGGACACATACTGGGAGTCGGCTCATATAATCAGGACGAATTGAAAAACTTTGAGGCTGTTCCGTCTTTTAAACTTCGGCTGGGACAACGCTACAAGGTAGTGGCTGTAGGCAATGCCTACGATCATACAGAGGTGGTAAACTATGCCACGGAAACGAACTTTGCCAATATTTATCTTCAGGATCCGGCATGGAGCGATCCGGACATTCCTGTAACCAATCACGACTACAATTACTTGGGCGAAAAGGAATTTGTTATGCCCCAACAGGAGGGAGTAATGTATCGTGATACAGTGACTCTCTATAGTGCACATATTAAGGTGGATGTGGAGATTCACGGACTTCCTGCTCCTGATGTTACCCGTCAGGATGCCGGAATACCTTATGAGCTGAGTTTTGAGAATTCGAATGCTCAGACTTCTTTAAAAAATGAAATTAATCTGGAACAAAAGGGTACTATCTATCCTGAGTTGATTTATGATAACGAAAATCAGTGTTACCGTACGCAGAATCTAGCCTTGTTCCGTATGGACGATACGACCGGGGAGCTGAATGCAGACTATTGTGAACATAGTCTGGTACTAACCGACAAGAATACGGGACAGGAACTTGTGCGCGGCAGCATTTATAACTATCTGGTACGTAATGCTGATGTCATTGATGTGACGAAAGAGGAGGCCGAACTGCCTATTTCTATTGAATTTCACGATGCCGGTGTAGAAATAAAACTTCCCGACTGGGTCATTGTGGAAGGTAAACCGGACTGGAACTGATTTTAAGGAGGAATACTGATGAAGACACTGAAACAATATTTGGGTATCACCTTACTCGTACTGACGGCAGGAATGACCGGGTCGTGTGTAAAGGACAGCCTACCGGAAACGGATGGGAGTACAGACTCCGAAGGTACTGCAACGGTTACGCTGCATATAAATGATTCACGCAGTGGGGGTACGTCGCCGGTAGAGGCTGGCGAGGGGATAAAGACGCTGCGCGTGATTGTGCTGGATGCCGGAAATAAGGTAGAGTTTAATTATAAGCAGAGCTTCGGAAATGAGACGGATCCGCAGACCGAAAAAACGGTTACTTTTTTGGGGATGACTACCGGAGCTAAGAAATTTTATGTGGTGGCAAACGAGGAGAGCCTCGACTTGACTGATGATGACTATCCTGCAAAGGGTACTCTGGTAACCAATCCGAATGATTTACTTAATAAGGTAATAACGGATACCGAACGCAGCCATTTCCCGAAACTGAAAGGTGAAGTAACAAGTCTGCCTATCACAGGGTATAAGGAAGAGACGATTACTACCGATATTAAAAATCTTACCATAGAAACTTATCATGCCGTGGCGAAGATTGTGTTTAAGGTAAAAAACACGTCGTCGGAGGACATTACCTTGACCGGGTTTAGTTTGGGACAATTTTTTGCCGACCGGACTTATCTGTTTCCATCGGCAACCGGACAATTGACAGGTGTGAATTATGCTACGTTTGCCGGAACAGTTGACGAAACATTTACTGCGGGTGCTGCTGAAGCCGAGTATTTTACCTGCTATCTGTATGAAACACCCGAAGACAAGAAGGCCGATTTTAAGGTAACGTTGTTTACGGATAATCAGGATCTGGACTTACCGGAGGCGACTATCAACCTGAATGAGACAACGGATTACGTGGTGAAACGGAATACGGTGATTAATATTGTGGCGACTATCAGTAAAGAAACTTCTGTGGAAGTTCCTGATATTGAGTTAAAGTGGCAGGTGAGTTCCTGGAATCCGGTAACGAATGATGTACCCAGTTTTAATTGAAAGGAGGAATGACTATGAGAAAGATGAAACTGATATATGTGTGGCTGTTGGGGCTTGTGACAGTGCTGACCGCCTGTGCAGACGAAGAAATTGTGAATGGTTACAATATCAAGGAGGGTGTGCCGGTAACGGTAAACCTGAAGTTCAATGTGGCTGCAAGTGCTGTGGAATCGCGTTCGGCACAGGATGCTACGGTAGAGCAGACGGTACAGCGACTGTTTGTCATTGCTTTCAAGCGAAACGGGGAGATATCGGGCAAAACTTATCTGCAATCGGTCAATACTACGGGTTCTGGTACTGTGACCTTGGATATGTATTCGGGCACGGGGCAACAGATTTTTGCCGTTGCAAACCCAAACTCCGGAGTAGGAACGCTGAGCTATGAACAGTTGGAGGCGGTAACGAATCTGGATGACTTCAAGGCTTTGTCTTCTCAGTTACGCACGGGAAATGAGCTGAGTGTGGAGCGTATGGCTTTTCTGATGTGCGGACAGTTGGAGGACATAGCGGTAGATACAGATGGAAATCTGGTAGGGGCTGCCAGTAAAACAATAAATCTGGAGCGGGTGGATGCGCGTATCACCTTTAATGTGGGGGTAGATGGTAGTGAGAAAGGATATACCAACATGACGTTCACTCCCAAATATTATCGGGTGGAGAATATTCCGCAGGGAACTTATCTGGTGCCTCGCGACAACGAAGATTATGCGGCAACTATGGAAACCGGATATGCTTCGATGCAGGCTGCCGGAAAGGAATATTATTTTGACGAAGCAAAGCGTGAGAACGACGATCGGTCGTATTTTGAGTTCTATCTGCTGGAGAACCGTCGCCAGCCGACAAAGAAAATAACTAACCAAGAGAAAGAGACTACGGAGGTACAGAACCTGTATGCCTTGCGTGAAAAGAGAGCGAAAACAGAGAATAAGGTCGACGAAACAAAGCCGGGGCAGGAGTATGTGCCGGGCGACTTTGTCTTTGCTCCGGAAAACTCGACGTATGTCACGATACGGGGTACGCTTTCTTTTCAAGATGGTACGGATTTTTATCATGCCGATGTGACGTATACCGTGCATCTGGGTCGTACGGGAAATAAAGAAGATAATGGGGACGACTGGAGCAATGACGAAACACTGGTGAACAACTATGATGTATGCCGCAATACGCACTATACGTATAATGTGACCATTACGGGAGTAGAATCGATGCGGGTTGAAGTTCAGGAGGAGCGAATAGAAACACGTCCCGGAGTAGAAGGAGATGTAATTAAGGCAGGTGGTGAGGTGGTAGATCTTGACTCTCACTACGGACGTGCGAAATTCTCGTTGACGAGAGGGGATATAAAGGCTGGTTTGTCGTGGGCTATCAGTACCCCGTTCCAGCGCGGACTGAAGGTGTTCGACCGTCGTAACTATACGGTGAATGAAGAGGAGGAAGATGATGTGCAAACCGATATCTCCCAACTGGAAAATCGGGAGGGGTTGAAGACGGATCTTTCGCTGAACGATTACCGCTGGGTACAATTTGCTATTAATCAGGAATGTGTTTTGAAAGAGACTGGAAAACCTGTTCCTACTTCAGCTTTTGCCAAATATCCGGGGTATGCGGCTTATTCCTCGACAGACTTGCGTGATAAGGCTCCGGCGTTTGGAGGTGAAGGGTATCATTATAGTGGTTCTACGGCTATTTATAGTCAGGATGTGGTGCTTTACGACGTGAACCAGTTGCTGAACCATCTGTTTATCGAGGCGAATAAGAGTGAAGAGCAAGGTTGTGATTTGTTTCTTAAGGATGGGGGAGTCTCATATGATGATGATGCGGAAGTTACCATTACTGCCTTTATCGATGAATATGTGTATAAGTATAATCCTACCGAAGTGTATTATGAGATACCTACAGCGCTTAATGATGGAGATCCGGATTTGACTTTATGGAAAAAGTTTGTAAACGCAGAAAACCGTATGCTGCATATTTGTGTGGAAGGCGCACAGTATAGTCCGGATGGAAATACTTCGTGGGCTGAGAGTGTGATTACCTTCTCGCAGCGGCCTATCTATACTTTCTACGATCCGGACAGCGATGTAAGTACGGCATGGGGTACGGAGTTTAAGAATGAATCGGAAGATGCGGAAGATGGTACTGATAAGAATCTTCCGGCTACCAGTAGTGCTCTTAATGATATAAATTGGATTAAAGACAATAATACCTTTGACGATGGACGTAAGAATACGCTGGAAGTGCTTGGTCAGATTACTGATTTGAAGTGGACGGATGTGCTTTATCTGAATGATGGTGATTACGGACGGCTTAAAGATAAGTATAAAAGTGTATGGTTCGCCTGCCTGGGGCGTAACCGTGATCTGGATGGGGACAATATCGTAGATCAGGATGAAATCCGCTGGTATCTGGCTTCGGTAGACCAGCTGACAGATATCTTTATTGCTGAAGCTGCCGTGCCCAATGCGAAGCTGTATTCCCAAAATGCAACATCTGCGAGTGTGCCGCTGGAGCATGTCATCAGCAGTACGTATCATACGATATCACTAGATGAAAATAACAAAATTACGATGGATCCGTGGATTATCTGGGCAGAAGAAGGAGCCTCCCGAGGGGTGTATGGAAGTAGTGGTGACGTTCCTTCTTACCTACATACGTACCGCTGCTTGCGTAATCTGGGATTGTCATTGAATGATAAAGATAGCGAGTTGGATGACTATGTTCAACCTTCGGAGGAATCAACGAGAACTGTCACAATAGGCCGTGGAACTGTAACGTATACGGAACGGTTCATTGATTTGTCCCGTCTGGAACCGAATACACTGCGTGCAGCGTTGACTGGTGGTATTTTGCCGCAAAACAATGAACGTGATGATAACGACCGTCCTTATCGGAAATTTGCGGTGCTGGTGAGTGCGAAAGGTGATAGATGGAATAGTTCTTATACCAATGAGAGTGGGTTGTATCCTAATAATTATATTTCGTGGGATGACTTATACAAAGATGAAGAGAATGGTAATCCTTGTCCGGACGGATATCGTGCACCGAACCTGCGTGAACTGATGCTTATGTATACTACTTATCCGGATTTGTTTGTGACTGAATTTACACCTGATCCTAATTATAAATATTCATTTTATTTATGTAAGACCGGATTTAGTTTTGATGGGTGGCCTGGTTATACTGACGACAGACATGGATTTATTTATGTATATGACCATGATAATGACTACGGAAACCTGAAGCTGCTTCAAGGCTGGGAATCGGGGAATGGAGGTAAAGTCCGCTGTGTGCGTGATGTGATAGGAGAGTAAATATATCGGGCAGAAGCTGAATGTATAATCGATAGACGGGGTGTGAACCTCACGTTTGCGGTATCGCGGCGTGGTTCACATCCCGTTTTTTGTGTGTATGCTGCATCACAAACTTAACACTATAGGTTTGAACGCTTTTTCAGAATCGGATGAAGAGAAAATGAGTAAAATCATTATATTTGCATATGTATCATCAACAGCTGTAGATATGGATTATGATATAAAGGATAAAATGGAGTGGACGATTATTTTCATCAGAGAGTTCGGACGTAAATACGGACTTTCGATGAAGCAGGCATTCAATTATTTGAGTCGTTTCAAAGGGATTGATTTTATCGATCGCCATTATGATTATGTGCATACTCAGTCGTTTGCTTCGATGGTGGACGATATAGCTGAGTTTTGTCACCGTCACGGAGGGGCGCTGGTATGAGGCTGTATCATGGAACGAATAAGGAGTTTCAGGAAATTGATTTACTGAAGTCTAAACCTAATAAGGATTTTGGGAGAGGTTTTTATCTTTCAGCAGATTACAATCAGGCATTGAATATGGCGCATGTGAAAATGGAACAGCTGGAATCCGGAAGCCCTGTTGTGTTGGAATATGAAATAACCGAAGATGCATGGGACAATTTGCGTGTATTGAGGTTTGAAAATTACTCTGAAGAATGGGCTAAATTTATACTTTTAAACCGTAATAATCCGTCTGACCAGCCTGTTCATGATTATGATGTGGTAATAGGACCTATTGCTGATGATAGAGTAGGGGTACAGTTATGGAAATATGAAAATCATTCAATTGATTTGCCTACACTTGTCCGTAATTTGCAATACATGAAAGGAGTAACAATACAATATTTTTTCGGTACGGAACGTGCTATAAAATACTTGAAGCGAATATGAATGAGAAAAAGGAAATGATGGCCGATATGGTAAAGAATCTTACTCTTTTACTGATGGAAAAGAACAGAAATTTAACAATGGAGCAGGCGCTTTCATTGGTCTTTAACTCGGACACATATCAGAAAGTGATAAAGGAGGAGTCTACATTTTATTATCAGAGTCCTAAGTATGTTTTTGCCTTTTTGGAAGAAGAACTGTTGACAGGAAAGGTCGGATAAAGCTTTTATTCTGATTAACATATAATATGCCCTGCATCACAAACTTAATGGAAGGTGAAAAAGTACTTCTAAAAGATACTATGCTTTATCAAAGTCCAGATTGCTGGTGAAGTATGTTTGACCATTGTAAACAGGTGCTTTTGAAAGTATTGCTTTCAACTTGTCTTCTCTGTCTTTAATATGACCTGTAGTTATTTCAAGTCGCTCTATTGCCATATGGAACGGGCTGCAATCGTTGTTTAAGTCGTCTTCCAGAAAATACAGATTTTTAATGATTTCCTGATAAGTCTTTCCTTGTGTGTGGGCTTGTCTGGCTTTTGTATAATAATGGATACAACTTTCTCCTAAGAAAAGAATGTTTGTGCAGTTCTGGTTGTTATAATGTGTAGCATCGCGTATCATACGATATAATTCTTTTCCACGTTCATTGTTGGATGGTAATTCTTTCAGACAATTCGTGTCAGCATTCTTTTCTCCATTGACCAGCTTCAGGAAGGTTTCAATTTTCTCTTTTCTTTTTTCTGTGTACCTGTAATAGCAATATAAGTACTGATACATGACGGCCATTTTGAATTGATTATAGAAAACATCTGCCTTGAAGGAGTTGTTGAAGACCATACTGTTTTGTATAGGTATGATTTGTTCTTGGATTCGTGCCAGGCAGTAAATGCTGTCCATAATCAATGTATCCAGCAAATCCATCCGGTTCTTTTCTGCTCCTGAATACAATGTCTTACAGTTGAAAAACTGCTTGAGGATTTCTGATTCAGTTATCTCTGATTTTATGAATTTCTGTATTTTTTCAATGCTGATTTGTTTAAAATCTTCTTCCCCATTCCTTATATTTAATAACTTGTTTAATAGAATTTGGTTAAATCGTGCTTTGAGCTTTAGCAGTAGTGTACTGCTGAACATGGTCTGGTAGGCATTCTTGCCTGTCATAGTGGGACTTTGGTAAAAACGTACCAGATCTTGGACGTGGTTATCGTCTGTGAGAAGAGCATTGTTCCATAGTTCTAATTTAGTAGTATAGTACAGAAACAGTATTTCTTCTGCATCTGGGGTAACGGACAGAGATTCGTAGGGGATTGGTTGGTACATTTCAGCAGAATGCAGCCACTGAATGTAGTTTATTTCGGGCAAATGTATATGTTCTTTCTGTCGGTGCAGATGAATGAGAAAATGATTTATTAAATTTTCCATTAGTTGCAGTAATTCATTGCTATTTGTTGCTTTCATTTTTCTCTCTTTAATTTGATTACGTGTATAAAGCAGTAATGTATAGACTATGTTTTTATAACATTTGATGGATGATCCTCGTTCGCACGAAAGAGAATACAAGTGAGCTGCATCCCAGTAACAGATTATTGCTCTTTCAAAGTTGTTGGTGATATTGAGTCTTGTGATATAGGCCAGTTCTGATTCTTTATTTGGGGAGGTTATAACTTTTGAAAAGTTTTCGCAAAAGGTTGAAAAATTATTTATTTTATATATTTTTTTTGTAGACAAGGATATACTTTTTGTTGACAAGCATACATTGCCTATGCTTTCGAGTGATAAGGCCAGGTGATAGATTTCATTGTCCTTTAAGAAAATGGATTCTTTTTCATCCTTGGCATTACTTGTTTTTAAGCCATTTTTCAGGATTGATACATTTCGGGTTATCTCCTTTATGGTTTTATTTAAATTTGAAGATGATAATCTATCATTATTCCATAATACTTCTACACTTTTAAGATAGCAGCTCAAGGCATTTGTTGTCTCATTGTTTAATTTATACTCTTGGTTTTTATAATATAGAATATCTCCTAATTTCCTGTAGAAATCAGTTTCGATGACTTTTGATTCTATATTTTTTCCATTCAGCTTTTTGGTGGTTGAATTAATTATTGTTTGAAAATCCTTGATGGATTCCTGCAGGTGGGCTGGAGTTATTCCGTTTGTGTCAATTTTTTCAAGAATAAACAGCTTGGCTAATATGGAAAGATGAATGGTACGTATGTCATAGAAAAACGAACGGTATTTTTCTTTCGTGCACATCTGCTTCAGCAAGCCGATCAGCTCGTCGTACAGGATGAACGCAGAATTGCTTGTGCCGCGTTTTTCATGTGCCAATCCTAGTTTCAACATGGTTCTATTGGTGAAAACCAGGTAGTTTTCAGCTTGTGTCATTGCCGTGTGTTGATAATTTTCGAAAATAGGCAAGATGATTTCAAGGCATTGTTCGTACGAACGTATTGCCGCGGAATAATTTTCTTCTAAAAGATACAAGTCGCCTAGTGAATGCAATGTGCTTGCAACTGTGTATTGTGAATTGCCTGATTTATTATCTGAAGTTGAGTTCTGCTCCAGTAATTGGATATACTGGTTCTTTATTCCTTGCAGGTCTGTGGAGGAAAAATTGAACAAGGTAGACATTTCGCCCGATAATCTGGAATGATAGGAGATTTCTTCTATAATTCTCATAGGGAACTTATAGTGGTACAGTCCGCAAGGAATGGTGAGTACCAGATTGTGATTCATGAAGTTGATGAACGTGCTCAGATAGTCCCTCATTTCTGGAGTCTTGTTAAGTTCCTGTAGTTCGGGAGTTTGTTCCAGATTTCTCCATGAAAATCCGTTGTTGTGCAGCTTTAAGATATAGGTAAGCAGGAAAGAAGAAGATATCAGCAGCTTGTCGCCGGAATGACTGTTACGGTTAAGCAGTCCTTGTATCATGGGATAAGTCAGATAGTGGATGAAGTTTACTTTCTGTATTTTCCTGAATCCCCAGGAAAGATAGAATGTATTTTTAGCATCTTTGCCAGCTTGTTTCTCATTTTGAGGAAATTCTGCATTTTCGACATTTTCCAGATAGTCTTGGCTGCGCACGTATTTTTCGAAGAACAGAGTGATTTTTTTGGGAGAACCATTACTGATGAAAGCTAGATAGTTGACAAAATGATACAAGAACTGTATCTCTTGATAAATGCGTTCTTTCTGTTTTTTCTTCTTTTTATCGGGCAGATTAATGATTTCTGTATTACGGAAAATGTAGTAATTCTTGAGTGAATAAATCATTTTGGGGTTGTAAATCCCGGATCCTTCAACTTCTTTCTGGAAATTAGGTGGTAATAGTTGCCGGCAGACAAATTCCTCTGTTTTGATTACCGAATTGTTGAAGATGCCACTTTTCCCGTTGAGGAAGCTTTCTATGTTCAGTACGCCATTGAATATGCTGCTGATGGAAAAATCCCGGTCGCACATATCGGCCTGAAAAGCTTCAAAAAGCTCTCTTCCGGCAATGAAAATAAAATAAGCCTTTGCGGTAGACAGGAAATATTTCATGTTGGCGACAATCTTGAGTACCTGCTGTGTTCTGACACGTGAAGATACATGCTGTTCCGGCCGGGTAGACAATTTTTCAAATTCCGGATTAATAGAGTCCTTTTTATTTACCATATCACGGAGATTGGTGTCTACCTTGTCCAATTCGTCGAAAACAATGATTAATTGTTGATTCTTTTTTTGAAACTCGTTTATGATTTTTATAAGTTCAAATTCTATTTCTTGTATGCTGGCCGGAGGTGAAACCTTTTTTCTGCGGTTGGATATACCTATGTTTGTCATCCATTGTTCCAGCTTGATTTTTAAAGAAGATTCTTCTTCATCGGTAATGGTTGTGTTCA
>ENA-OPTA01000629-OPTA01000629.1-human-gut-metagenome-genome-assembly--contig:-NODE-629-length-23469-cov-5.485863_pt1 | contig 23469 bp, 29 predicted proteins | sample MGYA00241813_ERZ501917 | MGnify/ENA primary metagenome ERZ501917 (study PRJEB25962, sample SAMEA2042408) | human gut metagenome | biome: human gut; feature: human-associated habitat; material: faeces...
CATATGACGGGGCGCGGGCCGTGTTCCGCTATGCGGTTGTCAATTTGCGAAAGAAATTATGCGTCACCATTGGATATGCCTACTATCAAAGACGCATTAGATATTATCGGTAAGTTGACTGTCGCAGAGCAGGAAAGCCTTAAAACAATGCTTTTAAGTCCTGCCTTTGTAAAGTCTTTGAATATTGAAGATTTCGTAGCAAAGGAACGCTTTGCAAATGGTCGTGTATGCCCTCTTTGTGGCTGTATCCATGTGGTTCGCAATGGTCATCGTAAAGATGGCACACAGCGATATGTATGTAAGGATTGTGGCAAGTCCTTCGTGATTGCTACGAACTCCATTGTGTCTGGTACAAGAAAAGACTTGTCCGTGTGGGAGCAGTACATTGATTGTATGATGAATGGCTTATCCATTCGTAAGACTGCTGTTGCTTGTGGGATTCACAGAAACACCGCATTCCTTTGGAGACACAAGATTTTGGATGCACTTCAGAATATGGCAGACGATGTTACCCTTGACGGCATTATTGAGGCTGACGAAACTTTTTTCGCCATCTCGTACAAGGGCAATCATAGCAAGAGTAAGACATTTGCTATGCCACGCAAGGCTCATAAGCGTGGTCATTCTACACATATCAGAGGCTTGTCCCAAGAAAAGGTATGTGTTCCTTGTGCGGTTAATAGGAATGGCTTGTCTATCTCCAAGATTACGAATACTGGTAGAGTTTCTACAAGAGATTTACATCATATTTATGATGGTAGGATTAAGACCAATTCCACTCTTGTTACGGACAAGATGAACTCCTATGTGAGATTTACAAATGCCAATGGCATTGACCTTGTGCAGTTAAAGACTGGCAAAGCCAAGAAAGGCATTTATAATATCCAACATATCAATAGCTACCATAGCCAGCTAAAGAGGTTTATGCGTGGCTTTAACGGTGTTTCTACCAAGTATCTGAACAACTATCTTGTGTGGAATAACCTTGTAAATTACGCCAAAGAAAGCGACATGGAGAAAAGGAACATCTTCTTAACTTTCGTTTTGGCAACATTGAAAACTGCTAAATGCAGAGATTTATCAAACAGACCAGCAGTTCCTCTGGTCGCCTAATTAGAATTTGTGGAGATGATAAGATGGTCAATATAACAGATGTAAAACAGATTCTTCAATTTGCAATAGATGCGGAGATTAAAGTCTTTCTTGATGGTGGCTGGGGTGTAGATGCTCTTCTTGGATATCAGTCAAGAGCCCATAATGATATTGACATTTTTGTAGAAAAGAACGATTATCAGAACTTTATAGAAATAATGAAAGCTAATGGCTTTTATGAGATTAAGATGGAATATACAACATTGAACCATACTGTATGGGAAGATTTGAAAAACAGAATTATTGATTTGCATTGTTTTGAATATACGGACGAAGGTGAAATTCTTTATGATGGGGATTGTTTTCCGGTAGAAACTTTTTCGGGTAAAGGAAGAATTGAGGAAATAGAGGTTTCCTGTATTGAACCATATAGTCAAGTAATGTTCCATCTGGGATACGAGTTTGATGAAAATGATGCACATGATGTGAAGTTATTGTGTGAGACACTTCATATCGAAATTCCAAATGAGTATAGATAACTGCAAATAACAGTTTGTAGGGGAGTTCTGATACTCCCCTATAAAAATGGCTATTTATCAACTGTTTGTTGTGACATAGCCTTTTGATAAATACCATTGGTACGCCAAATCGGCATGCTGTCGCAAAACTTGGGGCTACACCACTGGATTCAATCGTAACAATTTTTGTGATTTTTTTATCTTTGAAGTGTTCGTAGAATTCATCGGCCATTTCCATGACTAATGGACAGTCGATCTGGTGATTCAAGAAAGAATCTACTTTTAATACTTCATCACTGATAATCAATCCTTTTTGTTCAATTGCATCTTTAAGACTTTTCATTTTCCTCTTTCTCCTTTTCTTTTATATACACAATGGTTTGTCCGATACGGTGATTCTTAATTTCTCGAACATTAATGATCATTGTATCTAAATCAATTTCTAGTTGTGTTCCATCGTCAGGAATTCTACCTAACTGGGATAGGGCATAGCCACTGAATGTTTCATATTCATCAATTGGTAATTCAATATTCAGTGCTTCCTGGACTTCTTCAAGATCGGCAGATCCTAAGATATACCATTGATTGTCATCAATTCTTTGAATTTCCACAGGTGGAATTTCATCATCCACTTCGTTCATCTCACCTAATAAAGTTTCAATGATATCGTGAAGGGTAATGATACCGGTCATACCACCATATTCATCTAGAACAATCGCAAAATACGTCTTGCGATTTTTCATTTCATGGAAACATGTGTCGGCTTTTGTGTTTTCAGCCACAAAGAATGGCTTGTCTACGGCTTTGTTTATGATGATATCCTGGTTGAGTTTTCCATCAATTCTAAAGTAATCTCGAGTGTCTAGTACTCCGATAATGTCATCATCGTCTTTACCACAGATTGGATAGAAAGTGTGTCGATTATCGTGGATGATCTGTTTCCATTCATCAATGGATTGGTCTAAATCTAATGTAATGACTTTAGAACGGTGTGTGCAGATCTCTTCAACGCTTGTATCATCTAATTCAAAAACATTTTCAATGAATTCTTTTTGTGGTTGTTCAATTTCACTTCCTGTATTGATCAATTCACGAATATCTTCTTCAGACACAGTTTCGTCTTCAATTTCTGTTTCAAAACTAAATAGCCAGGATATCCATGAAAATAAAGTAGAAATAAAACCGGCAAGTTTTGTCAAGAAACCAATCTTTTCAGTATTTTTGTTTGCGAAGCGTCTAGGTATCTTATAGGCAAAGATAAAATATACTAGGCTATATGCCACCATGAGCAATATGGCGATCCATATATTGGATGATTGAATATTAAACGAGGTATAGCTCCAAACGATAATGCCTAAAGAGGACAATCCATATAATGAATAAGATAGCCATTGAAGGGTAGAAAGAGTCTTTGTATCACTCTTTTTATCTTGATCAAACAAGGCCATCATCATAGATAAAAAAACGCATATAAAAAACAGGACAATACTTACTGCTAACATAATATCACTCCTGCTTGATTAAAATATCGGGGACAAGAATCATCAGTCTTCATCGAATCAACAACTCCTTTTTATTAGATAAATAATACACGTTTTATACTATCTTTTCAAACCGAATTCAAGGAATAAAAGTGTAAAGTATACTTAAGGTTTCCTAAGCCTAGGAAAGAATGTTAAAAATGTCTTGTTTTATAAGCGATATAATGGAATCATAAGAAAGGTGGCTATATATATTATGACTGAAAAAACACTTAAAATAATGAAGGAATTAACGCAGATCGTTGGGATTTCTGGCGATGAAAAAGAAGTCTCAAAAGCTTTGGCTGTGCACTATAAGGGACTGTGCGATGAAGTGATTTATGACAATCTAGGCTCTATTTTTGCGGTAAAAAAATGTGGTAATGAAAACGCTAAAAGAGTAATGGTATGTGCTCACATGGATGAAGTTGGATTTATGATCACAGAAATCCATGATAATGGTTTATTGTCATTCATTAAGATTGGTGATATTGCCGATGGGGCAATGTATGGTTCAAGAGTTACTTTGAAGACTCGTGAAGGAAAAGAATTAACAGGTGCAATCGTCGCCGATGGGGATACACTTGAAAAAGGTGAAGGCAAAAAGATGAAGATTGATCTAGGTTGTGCTTCAAAAAAAGAAGTGGAAGATCTAGGTGTGTTTGTTGGAGACAGTGCTGTAATTAGCGGAGATTTCGTACAGGTACAAAATCGTGTATTTGCCAAAGCATGGGATAATCGTTTTGGGTGTACATTGACAGTTGAACTTTTAGAGGCTTTAAAAGATGTAGAATTAGACTATGATCTATATATTGGTGCCAGTGTCATGGAAGAGGTTGGAATTCGTGGTGGAACCAGTGCTACCGGTTTGATTCATCCAGATATGGGCATCGTCTTAGATTGCTCAGCTGCAAATGATTATGCAGGAAAAGAAGAGGAAGTAGGAAAACTAGGAAAAGGAGTTCTAGTTCGTTACTATGATAAAGGTATGATGCCAAATCGTGGCTTATTGGATGAACTGGTACGTGTTTGTAAAGAAAATAATATTGATTATCAGTATTTCTATAATATGGAACAAACAGATGCAGCTTGGATCCATAAATTATTTAGTGGATGTCCAACATTAAGTGTATGTATTTGTGCACGAGGAATTCATACAGCTAGTACAATGATTGATTTACATGATTATGACTGTGCAAAAGAAGCTGCCTATAAAGTGTTGAGCAAATTAAACGAAGAAAAAATCGAAGCATTTAAGGCTAGCAATCGATAAGAGGGCATCATTATGAGTAGAGAACCAATTGGAGATATTAATTTAGAAATGCTGAAGGAATTCAGCGAAGCACATGGAATCAGCGGCAATGAAAAAGAAGTAAGCCGTGTCATGAAAAAATGGATCGAACCATATGCCGATGAAATCACATACGATAATTTGGGTTCGTTGGTTGCCCTTCAAAAAGGGGACAAAGACGGTGTAAAAGTTATGATTGCAGGACACATGGATGAAGTTGGTTTCATGGTTTGCGATATAGATAAAGATGGTTATATTAAAATGCTTCCCGTTGGAGGATGGTGGGGACATGTTCTTCCAAGCCAAACTTTAGTAGTAACGACAAGAGAAGGAAAACGTTATCAAGGTGTTGTTGGATCTAGTGCACCACATGGTCTTCCAAAAGATGTTAAAGAAAAAGTAATACATCCAACAAAATTATTCCTGGATATGGGTGTTGAATCTCGTGAGGAGATTTATGAATTAGGTATACAGATTGGCGATATGATTACACCGGACACAAAATTTACCGTTATGAACAATCCAAATTATCTAATGGGTAAAGCATGGGATGATCGCTTATGTGCTGCTATGGTCGTTGATGTGATGCGATTATTGCATAAGGAGAAACATTCAGCTAACTTGTATGGTGTTGGTACTGTACAGGAAGAAGTTGGATTACGTGGTGCTAGAACCGCTGCCAATATGTTGCATCCAGATGTTGCGATTGCCTTGGACGTAACAACAAGTATGGATACTCCAATGGATAAAGGAGTAAATGGAATTGGAAAAGGTGTGGTCCTTAGTGTTATGGATGCAGGTATCATAGCTAACAAGAATTTCTTACATGAAATGGAAAAGATTTGTAAAGATCTTGATTTAGATATCAATTATGACATGATGACTGTTGGTGGAACGGATGCCGATAATATTCATAAAGCACATGACGGAGTTGTAACGATGACGTTATCAATTCCAACTCGTTATATGCATTCTCATCGTTTGATCATTCATCGTAAAGACTATTGGCAGACAGTTTTATTGATGGCCGAATTTGTTCGTCGAGTTGACAGGGATTTATTGAATAAATTAAAAGATTTTTAATTATGCTTTTCTTCTATATTTATAATTAGTTTATACGATAATCTGCAAATTATAATTGTTAGAAAATGTTATATTTACCAAATTAAATACGCTTTAAAAGTTGTTTATGTCATTAATTTGATGATTTAGGCAACTTTTTTTCGTTTTGTCCATTTTTGTTGTGATAAATCAGTAGAGGATTTAGAAAATATGAATTTATGGTTCAATGACAATCTTCATTTCACATGTCATATTTTAGGAGGAACAAGATGATAAAAAACAAAAATGACAGTTATACTTCCATTGATCAGGTAATCAATACTTACTTCAAGGATAAAGCTCACTTTTTCTGTTTGATCAATACCTGTCTTTATAAAGGATAAGATATTATCAAACCAGAAGAACTTACAGTTATGGATTCCAAGACCCATGCCTATACAAGAAATGTACTGATGTTATGAAATGGAAAGTATGGTAGTTATTATCTTGGCGTTGAAAATCAATTGCTTGAAAACTATCCTATGCTCTACCATATTCTGAATCATGACTGCCTAATTTACAAAGATCAAATTAAAAATCTAAAAAGTAGTGAAGATTTTTTATCTGGTATTAAGGTAACAGATCAAAAAAAGAAGAGAAGGGGGGTTATTGCCATGTGTGAAACGTTAGATAGAATGCGGGAAGAATATGGAACAAAAAGATATCTTCAGAGTAAGGCAGAAGGTCTGCAAAAGGAAAGATTCAAGGCAGAGAGGATGGTATTTTAATAGTTTTGAAGATTTATTGAAGAAAAAACTTTCGGATTCTTATATTCTAAAAAATTACTGATGTTTTCTTAATCATTGGCGAAAGCTAAACAAACATTGAATTATCAAATTATGAAATGAATTTACAAATTCATAGAAATATCATGTCTATCAGAACGAATATATAGTTAAAACTATTATTTTCTAATTTGATGAGGCCTAAGCAGTTTTTTATAAAAGTATGTAAGAAAAAAATGATGTCATGATAAAATTTATAAAATGGATTTATTTTTAAATAATTATTGACCTTCTAGATACTGTAAGGTGTATTAAAAAAATAGAAAGAAGGTATTTACAAATGAAAATCAAACAAGCAGCCGAAAAATCGGGATTAACTCCAAGAAATATTCGATTTTATGAAGAGAGTGGGCTTATCGGTGTTGGAAGAGAAGAAAATGGATATCGAGAATATAATGATCAGGATATTGTACGTTTAAAACAAATTCGAGTTTTAAGAGAACTGGGCATTGGTATCGAAGATATTCGATCCTACTTTAGAAAACAAGTCTCTTTAAACGAATTGATGAAAAAACGCAAAGAAGAATTAAAAGCACAAAAAGAAGATGTCCAGTTATTGCTTGATCTCTGTGAAAGTATTGAAAAACAAAACCTGCCTCTAATCGAATACACAACAAATACAATCGAATCAGCATTAAAAAATCGAGCAAACAAAAATTCGGTCAAAAAATATGGAAAAATATTAACATCTAATGTTTCAAATCGATTGACAAGAAAAAGTTTTATTGGAGGTTTTGTTATATCAAGCATTATCATTGCGATTATAACTTTTTTGGTATGTATAAATCTATATAATGTAGTCTTTATTAAATATTCAAATATATTAACACAATCACAAGTGAATGGACTTACATTTGTGACCATTATATTAGCAATGATTGCTTGTTTTATAGCTACGGTTTTTGACTCGAAAAATCAATATTTTGAACTAAGAGAAGAAGGGATTTATTTTATGGATTCAAATATTAATAAATCTTCATGGAATTGTTTTAAAAATATTATGAGAAATGAAACAATAAAAAATTTTGACTTTATTGATTATAACGATATCGTGGCTGTAAAAGCTGGCGTACAGGAAGCTGGTATGATCATGGGTGGAGATTATTTGTTTAAATTTTATCTTGTGATCTTTACAAATGATGATAGGGCAGTACGACTAGATTCGGATTTATTCTTTAATGGTAAGCATTTTTTGATGACATTACGAATCTTACATGAAAAATCACCGAAATGGATCGATCCAAAACACTTAGCTCAATTGTTGGAAATGCCGAATGAAAAAGCATATAAAATATTGAATGAATATTATTGGAATAAACGTTCTTGGCATAATACCCCTTTATACAGAAGATTATCTAGAAAATAAAGCAAAGGAGAAACATTATGACAGAATATTTAGAGAATAATATTTTGAATGTATAAATTCAAAAACAAGATGAGAAACAGCTTCATGTTCCATCACTTCTATATGGCGCCTATAACAATGCCTTAAATGAATCATTGATTTATTCAGAAGAGGGCTTGATTATTCATTTTAAAGAAGAGAAAATAAAAATAGAATATGAAGAAATAGATTATGTTGAATTATCGTATTTATTTAAACGAATCAGTTATCATGAATTGCCAGAGCATGCTTGTTATATTGATGTGTATTTGAAATGTAAAGATCAAAGAAGTTATGAGTTTTGTACTTTAAGCCATAAAATTGAAGATGGATTTTATAGCTTTATGCGAACGCACGGAAAGGAAGTTGCAGACAAGTATGGCTTGATGTATCCAAAAATTGATAACACGCGAACGAAGTAAAAAAGCCCAGGAAACTGGGCTTTTAAGATTCAGATTGTGCTTTCTTTAAAAGAAATAAGATTAATATGAATGAGATAGAGAAAATAATCAATAAAGGGATGAATGTAAAGAAATTTATGTCTAGTTGGCATAATAAGGTGTATCCCCATGTAGCTGGAAATATCTTACCTATAGTTTCAAGTAAATCTGGAAGAAGAGATGCTGGAAACAGGATTCCAGATAACATAATAGAAGGCAGGAAAACAATTTGGCTAAACATGGTGAGTTTTGCTTGATTTTTGATCGCAAGCCCTAATACACAAGAAATGGACAAAGATACGATAATAAATAAGGATAATGTGAAAAAATAAAGTGGGATATTTTCTGGTATTGAAGCATGAAAAATAATTGGTGCTGCAATAAAAATTATAAAACTCATGATCATGAGATGGATAAAGGCTGAAATCACAATAGTAAATATTCCAAAATAAAGCGGAACATTATTTGCACTATACATTTTTTTGATGTTTGTACTATAAATTTCAACCATAGAAGGAGGAACTCCTATAAGAGCTCCCATGGAAACACCCATAATTGTCATAGATTGGATTAGTGTTTGGGTTGCATCTGGCATAAGTGAGGTAAATATTCCAGACATGATCATGAAAAATAAAAGTGGGACAAGATAACATGTTACTAATAGAGTTTTGCTGCGAATATCTAATTTAAATTGTAAACCAATTCCATAAAGAATAGCTTTCATGATCTAACCTCCTTGGAGAGCTCAATAAAGTGATCTTCTAATGTGCCTCGATTGATTTTGATGTCGAGAATAGGTTTATTTTTGAGTTTATATTGTTCAAGGATAGTGGATAAAGTATCAATGATATCTGAAGTAAAGTATTCTTTTTCTTCATTTTCATCAATGATTTTTATTGAATATTTTTTGTTCACCTTTTTAGCTAATTGCTCTGTAGTTCCTACAAAGATAATCTTGCCTTGATTCAGAATGGCGATACGTGTACATAAAGATTCAACTTCAGCCGTATCATGACTAGAAAGAAGAATGGTCGTTCCTTTTTGGCTGAGCTTTTTGATTTCTTGATGAAGGGCTTGTTTAGCTTCAACATCTAATTCTGTTGTAGGTTCATCTAAAATTAAAATGTCTGGGTCTCCTATTAAAGCCAAAGCTAGATGGAGTTTTCTTTTTTGACCAGCAGATAATTGATAATACATTTTTTTGTTTATTTCGGTAATATTTAGCGCAGTAAATAGAGAAGGATCTAAATTTTTGTTTTTCCATTTGGAAAATAATTGAATTGCTTCATCAACGCGCATATAGGAAGGCAAGGATGCAGATTGAAGTTGAATTCCTATATTTCCTGCGATTTTGATGTTTCCTGAATGATAATGACGAAATCCTTCTATGCACTCTAACAATGTAGTTTTCCCGGCTCCATTGATACCTAAAATGCCAAAGATTTCTCCTTTCTCAATGCTTAAGTCAACACCTTTAAGTACTTCATGATTTCCATAGTTTTTCTTTAGATTGGATAGTGTTATAACTTGAGACATATTTATTGCTCCTTAAATGGATCTACACCGGCATTTTGAAAATAGATTTCTAATGCAGGTTGTATATAGTCATTGGCGATTCTCTGTTTTTTTGTCCATTCATTTTGTTCGTCCAATTGATCATTAAATTTCATTAGTTCTGGTAACAGGCTCATATCACCGTTTGTGAATTCCATGACAATATTCCAAAATTTTTGTGCTGCTTTTTGAGCTTCTATATTATCAGGTGAAACATTATTGTCTTTAAGAATCAATATTTCTTCAATTAATTGATTGAAACGATGTATGAAACTTAAACCAGTATCCTTGTTAAAACGATGTCGAATATGGTCGAGAGTCGAATGATCAAAATGTTTAATAAGCCAATAATATTGATTGTTCATTTGTAGGTTGACGATTATATCGGCGTATTTCTTGAAATCGACTTGTTGCATTTGAAGAACTTCTTCTTTTAATAATTCGATTTCCTGTAAAGATTTAGATAATTGTTGTATTTGTTCTTGGATCGTTAAAGCTTGTTTACTTAAAATGGCAGCAACTTCTTCGGGTGTATCTAATGGCATTAGTTTGTTTTTGATTTCTTCCAACGAAAAGCCAAGAGATTTTAAAGATTGAATCTGATGCAATTTAATCATATCTTTATGTGTATATAATCGTCTTCCACCTTCACTTTGGCTAGAAGGGCAAAGTAATTTTTCTTTGTCATAATATTGAAGTGTTCTTACAGTTGTGTGCATCTTTTTAGCTAGTTCACCAACACTCATATATTTTTTATCATGCATGGTTAAATACCTCCTGACTTAATTATAATTTATAACGTTGCGTCACAAACAAGAAAAAATATAAAAGAAGTTGACATAACGCAAAAGTTAGTCTATACTAACCATAAAGTTAGATAAAACTAACTAAGGAGGTATGAATAATATGAAATATGCATATGCTTCAAGAACAGGCAATGTAGAATCCATTGTGAATGCTCTTGGATTAGACGCCACAGTTATTGAAAGTGGCAGTGAAACGATGGATGATGATTTTATCTTGTTTACGTATACAGATGGCTTTGGAGATGTTCCTATGGAAGTAGAATCATTCTTGATGACAAATGGAACAAAATTAAAAGGTGTTATTGTCTCTGGTGATCTTGGATATGGAGATGCTTATTGTAAAGCAGGTGACAAGATTAGCGAAGAATATGGAGTAGATTGTTTGTACAAAGTAGAAAATGCAGGAACAGAAGAGGATATTGCGGAAATAAGTAAGATTTTAGGCAATGTCTAAAGAACAAAAATTATTTGAAGAATACCTTGCGTATCATTGTGCGCCGGCATTAAAGAAATATAAATTAGCAAATATGTTTCATATTCCACGCACTGCGATACCTTGTGTAGATAGTTTGATTCGTGAGTATAACGAAAAATTTGCGGATAAGCATTTGACTTTTCGGATCCTGCAGGCAGATAAACCTCGTATAACAATTTATTTGTATTCATTTGAAATTCTCGAAAATGTATTACTAGATCCAGAAATTAGAACCTTCCTAGAACAATACGATTATCCTATACACTCTCTTTCTGCCTGTCTGGATCATTTAGATAAGCGAATGGAAGAAACAGATTTTCCTCACGAAATCGGTATTTTCTTAGGATATCCTTTAAGCGATGTCCTGGGTTTTATAAACAATGAAACATGCTGCTGCATAGGAGCATGGAAAGTATATAGTCCTAAAAAGGCTGAATATTTTAAATCATTGTTTAAACTCTTTGATCATGTTCGTGACCAGTTTATCTATGCAATAGAAAACGGTGTACGAATCGAACAGCTCGTTTAAAACTTTTTCCTTTTTAACTTAACTATACCTAACCTAACTAAACTTAATGATCAAAGAAAGATGACTGTCACAAAAATGTGACAGTTTTTTTTATTTGATATTGACGACGTCAAAAAAACTGGTATAATCAAATTAACATATGAACAATTGTTCATATATAAAGGAGAATGGTTATGAAAAAGACGTATAAAATTGATGTAGATTGTGCAAATTGTGCAAACAAGATGGAAGAAGCTGCCAATAAAACAGAAGGTGTTAAAAACGCAGTTGTAAATTTCATGACATTAAAAATGATCGTGGAATTTGAAGATGGTGTTAACGCAAAAGAAGTTATGAGTCGTGTTTTAGACAATTGTAAAATTGTTGAAGATGACTGCGAAATCTTTTTCTAGGAGATTTTAATGGAAAAGAATAACATAGAATGTTGCGAAAAGATCGAGGTTCATGAAGAATTATTAAAAATCGTTCAAGAAAAAATGCCAGACGAAGTGAAGCTATATGATTTGGCGGAATTATTTAAGATCTTTGGAGACTCTACAAGGATTCGTATCTTATTTGTATTATTTGAAGCTGAAGTATGTGTCTGTGATTTAGCGCAGGTTTTGAATATGAAACAATCGGCAATCTCTCATCAATTAAGAATTTTAAAACAAAATAAGTTGGTGAAGAGTCGTCGAGAAGGGAAATCTGTGTTCTATTCATTGGCTGATCAACACGTTCGAACAATTATTGGTCAGGGAATGGAACATATTGATGAGGATTAAAAAAATAAGGAAGTTTATTTCCTTATTTTTCTTTAAGATGATGTGCAGCCATAGCTAGAATTTCTTTAACGTGTTCATCATCCAGTGAATAATAAACTGTTTTTCCATCTTTTCTAGATTTAACGAGCTTTGATATACGCAATGCTTTTAATTGATGAGAAATGGCTGATTTTGTCATGTTTAAAACGTTGGCTAAATCAGATACGCACATTTCTGAGTGCTGTAAAGAAATTAGTAATTGAAGTCGGGTACTATCAGACATAACCTTAAAGAAATCGGATAGATCCATGATTTCATCAAAATTAGGAAGGCTGTTTTTTACTGTATCTACAAGATCTTGGTTTTGAGGCGCACAATCACAACGGTTTTCTAACATAGAATTCCCCCTTTTATTGACATTATAGTTGAAAGATTGAACAATTGTCAAAAAAGAGATGCTTTTATATTGACAGTTGAACAATCAATACACTATAATATGTATAAAGTTGAATATTTGTTCAATTGTTTGAATAAGAAAAGGAAGAGATATTATGAACAAGAAACAAAAGAAAATGCTGACTCGAATTATTATCGCCTCGATTTTATTTATTGGTTTAAAATTAGTTCATCTACCTGAAATGGTTAATGTTATTCTTTCTTTAGCAACTTATTTTCTGATTGGGTATGATATTTTAACCAAAGCCGTAAAAGGGATATTGAAAAAACAGGTTTTTGATGAAAACTTTCTAATGGCTGTTGCGACAGTTGGAGCTATAGCTCTTGGAGATTATAGTGAAGGAACCGCCGTTATGTTGTTTTATCAGATTGGAGAATGGTTCCAAAGTTATGCGGTCGGTAAATCTAGAAAGAATATTAGCGAATTGATGGATATACGTCCTGACTATGCCAATATTGAAAATGAGAATGGCGAACTTGTACAGGTGGATCCTGATGAAGTTGAAATCGGAACGATCATAATTGTAAAGCCCGGAGAAAAAATTCCCATTGATGGAATTGTTGTGGAAGGAAATTCTACTTTAAATACAAGTGCATTAACGGGAGAAAGCTTACCAAGGGATGCCTCAATAAATGATGAAGTAATCAGTGGATGTATCAATCTAACTGGTTTATTAAAAATCAAGACAACTCATGAATTTGGAGAGTCCACGGTTTCTAAGATCTTGGATATGGTAGAAAATGCCAGCTCTAAGAAATCAAGATCTGAAGCCTTCATCTCACGTTTTGCCCATTACTATACACCAGCCGTTGTATATAGTGCTTTAGCCTTAGCTATTCTTCCTCCAATCGTGTCTCTTTTGATGGGGATAGATTCGAATTGGTCAGAATGGATCTATCGAGCTTTAACATTCTTGGTTATCAGTTGTCCTTGTGCTTTGGTCATTAGTATTCCATTAAGTTTCTTTGCCGGAATTGGTGGTGCAAGCAATGCCGGTGTCTTGGTTAAAGGATCTAACTATCTAGAGGCATTGGCATCGACAAAATATGTAGTCTTTGATAAGACTGGAACAATGACACAAGGTGTTTTTGAAGTGAGTGGAATCCATCATGCAAGTATTGAAAAAGACAAATTATTAGAGTTAGCTGCAATGGCAGAAAGTTATTCCACACATCCTATCAGCAAATCTTTATTGCAGGCATATGGAAATCCAGTGGAAAAAGAGCGAATCAAAAATGTAGAAGAAATAAGTGGACATGGAGTGATTGCGCAGATTGATGATAAAGAAGTTCTTGTAGGTAATGATAAGTTAATGAAAAAGTATGGCATTGAATATAAGCCTTGTCATGATGTAGGAACAATCGTACATATTGCGATTGATCAAAAATATGTAGGACATATTTTAATTTCAGATAAGATCAAACCTCATGCTAAAGAAGCTATCGCAAGATTGAAAGAAGTTGGCGTTAAAGAAACGATCATGTTAACAGGAGATGTTAGAACCGTTGCCAATAAAGTAGCCTCTGATTTGAATATTGATAAAGTGTATAGTGAACTATTACCGCAGGATAAAGTAAATAAAGTAGAAGAATTGTTAGAAAAGAAACAAGAAAAAGAAAAGTTGGCCTTTGTGGGAGACGGTATCAATGATGCTCCTGTATTGTCTAGAGTGGATGTAGGAATCGCCATGGGCGCTTTAGGTAGCGATGCTGCTATTGAAGCTGCAGATATTGTTTTGATGGATGATGATCCATTAAAGATTGCCAAAGCAATTAAGATAGCAAAAAAATGTTTACGTATCGTATATGAAAATATTTATTTTGCGATTGGTGTAAAAATCATCTGTTTGATCTTAAGTGCCTTTGGTATTGGAAATATGTGGTTAGCTATTTTTGCCGATGTTGGTGTGATGGTGATTGCGGTATTAAATGCAATTCGTACATTAAATGTGAAGAAGTTATAATGACAGCTAGGATGCTTATAAAAAGGCATCCTTTTTTATGTAGGGATAAAAAAGAGGAAAGACATCAGGTCGATCCTCAGCTTAATTATAAGATATTAAAATGTTTTAAGGCTTTGTAAATACCGTCGTTTTTAGAAGTGTCAGTAATATAATCAGCCGCTTCTTTTACACAATCTTCGGCATTCTGCATGGCAACACCTATTTGAACAAATCTTAGCATGTCGATATCATTTTCTCCATCACCAAATGCCATTGTTTCTTCCTGCTTGATATTGTAGTAGGAAAGGATATCTTTGATACCAATTGATTTTCCTCCAGTATTGGAAATGATATCTACACCATAAGGATTCCAACGTGTTAATTTACAATTGCTAAGTCTATTCATGATCAACTGTGATTCCTTCTCATTTGAAAATGCAGTGACTTGATAGATGTTTCCACCTTGGTATTCTTTAATAGGTGGTAAATCGGTTGCGATGGCGTCTTGTGCATGTTTTACGTATTCATTCACAAAATTAATGTAGAGCTCTTTGTCTTGAACAAGTACCAGTGGGATTTCTTTTTGTTTGAAGAGTTTTAATGTATTTTCTGTATCTTTTTTATTAAACGGATAGGATTGAATGATTTCTTTATCTTTGTTGAAGATTAGCTGTCCATTTAAACAGGCGTATCCATCAAAGGGGATATCTCGAATTGGTTGTTTTTCAATTTCGCATACATGTCTTCCAGATGCGATAAAGATTTTGATCCCTTTTTCCTGCAGCTTAGTTAAAGCAAATCTAGTGCTGTCGGCAAAGGAGCCATCTGTACTGGATAGCAGTGTTCCATCTATATCAAAGAAAATTGCCTTGATCATTTCTTTCACCTCGAGCCTTATTGTATAAGAAAAATAATGTCTTTGCGAGTTTTGTTTGATGGATTTATCATAGATTTTACAAATTTGTATCGTCGATAATTTTTTTCTTCTTAACATTTGGTTCAATAAAATTTTTATAAGAATACTCCCATAGGATCTTGGAACCTAGCTTCGTTTTTTCGTTTCGTTTTAAGATTTGTGAAAGACAAACCTTGTTTTCTTCCCACATCTTTCCATTTGTTGCATCATTTAACATTATTGGTTGAAAATTATCCATTGTATGGGCAAAATGGGCTTCTGGTGTTTCGTTGTTTTCAAATTCTTCCCAAAGCATTCTAAATTTCACTTTTTGATCTTCAGGAAGCAATCCAAAGATGCGATCAGCTGCTTTTGTTTCACGTTCTCTTTGTGTTTTGATTCCTTTTTGATCATAAGCATATGTATCTCCAGCATCAATTTCAACGATATCATGGATCAATAACATGGAAATGGTTTTTAAGATATCAATTTCCTCGTTGGCATACTCACTTAAAAGCAGTGTCATTATGGCCATGTGCCATGCATGTTGGGCATCATCTTCTTTTTGTATTCCGTTTGTCAATAAGGTCTGGCGTGTGATCGTTTTTTCTTTATCAATTTCTTTTATAAATTTAATTTGTTTTTCTAGTCTTTCTTTCATGTGCTCCTCCAATTGAATACATTATACATTTTTTTGGCAAGACAAAAAATAACTTGTATAATATGAACATATTTAAAGGAGAAATAAGATGACAAGACAATATTGGCGAGCTTCAAATATGTTAAATCCGGTACCGGCCGTTATGGTTTCGTGTGCAGATAAAGAAGGTAGAGCAAATGTGATGACAGCTGCCTGGGCAGGGACAATCTGTTCAGATCCGGTTATGGTCTCTGTTTCAATTCGCAAAGAGCGTTATTCATATCAAATCATCAAAGATACAAAAGAGTTCGTGATCAATTTAACAACGTCTTCTCTAGCCAAGGCAACTGACTATGTTGGTGTACGTTCTGGCAGGGATATTGATAAATTTGCCTTGGAAGGAGATCTAAAGCTGACAAAACAACCATCAAAATGTGTAAAAGCTCCTTCAATCTTGGAAAGTCCAGTTTGTTTGGAATGCAAGGTGAAAGATATCATTGAACTAGGAACACACGATATGTTTATTGGTGAAGTTGTTTGTACATCGGTAGATGATGCCTATTTGGATGAAAGCGGAAGATTGGATCTACAAAAAGCGGATCTTATTGCCTATAGTCATGGTGAGTATTATCGATTGGGACAAAAAATAGGAAAGTTTGGTTTTTCTGTTCAAAAGAAAAACCGCAAGAAAAGAAAATAGTGAATTCGACAATAGTTTTTTATACGAGCAGAGCTGTTTGAAAGTACACGGAGTGCTGGATATAGGATGAATATTAAAAAATAGCCGTGAATTTCACGGCTATAGTGTTTTATCTGTGATTTTTATAATTTGTTTGATATCTTGAATCAAGTCATCGTATTTTTCTGGTTTTAAAGATTGTGGTCCATCACACAATGCACATTCAGGGTCATTATGAACTTCGATCATTAGACCATCGGCACCGGCAACAACGGCTGCTTTTGCCATTGGATCGACAAGCCACCATTTGCCTCCAGCATGACTTGGATCGATAATGATTGGTAAATGTGTCAATCGTTTAATCACAGGAATTGCCTGCAGGTCCAATGTATTTCGTGTATAGGTTTCAAATGTGCGAATTCCTCTTTCGCATAAGATTACATTTGGATTTCCATTTGCCATGATGTATTCAGCAGACATTATCCATTCTTCATATGTGTTTGACAAACCTCGTTTTAATAAAACCGGTTTTTTGATTCGTCTTCCAACTTCTTTTAACAAGTCAAAGTTTTGCATGTTTCTAGCACCAATTTGAACAAGATCAACTTTATCATTAAATTCATCGATATATTTTTCTCCCATTAATTCAGAAACGATAGGAAGACCTGTTTCTTCTTTGGCAGCAACTAAGATATCTAAACCTTGTGTACCCATACCTTGGAATGAGTAAGGGCTGGTTCTAGGCTTATAAGCTCCACCTCGTAACATGTGTGCCCCACTTTTTTTGATTGAGCGGGCGATTTCAATGACTTGTTCTTTAGATTCAACGGAGCATGGTCCGGCAATCAATGTTAAATTGTTACCACCGACTTTTACTCCACTGACATCAATGATGGAATCTTCGGGATGAAAAGCACGATTGGCAAGTTTATATGGTTCACTGACTTTCATGATACGTTCAACACATTCATCCACTTCGAATTGTTTTGGATCTACACGAGTTGTATCTCCAACAAGTCCAACAATGGTAGACATTTCACCTTTTGATAGGTGTGTCTTCAATCCCATTCTTTCAACTTTGGCAATGATTCGGTTTACATCATTTTCTGTGGCTCTAGGCTTAAATACAATAATCATTTTATTTCCTCCTATATAACATAAAAGTCCCTTTGCCATAAGGGCGAAAGGGACTGTCGCGTTACCACCTTAATTCAATATGACCTCACAGTCATATCCTTTTCGAGTACAAACATACTCTAACACAATAACGGGTGTACCCGGACAAACCTACTATTATTTCAGCCGTCTACTCCAAGATGTATTCAATGAATCTTCAAATCTCTTTTCCACCAGCCAAGAGCTCTCTATGTCTGAACGATTTCATTTACTCTTTCTTTTCCTTGTAGTTGTTCCTATTCTAGTAAAAACATGAATCAATGTCAATGAAAAAAATTATGGATTGTCTTATAATGCTTGCAGAGGTGTTTTTATGAGTAATGATAACATATTGAAAAGAATATGGTATGTCTTTAACGGAATATATGTAGTGACATTGGTTTATAGTGTTTTTGTAAACTATACTCAAGGAGATATGAATGGTGTTTTTATGTGTGCTGTTGCGGTTTTAACGCTGGTTATGGTGCCGTTGATCTTTAAAATGTTTCGTTTTAAACCTATTTATGAAATTTATTTGATTGCGACTACATTTGCGTATATTGCCAGTGTATGGGGAAGTACGCTGGGCGGTTATGGTTTAAAAGGTTTTGATAAGTTTTTACATTTTTCAAGTGGCTTTTTAATGTTGACGGTAGCTATCATGCTGTATTATTTATTGAGCTCACATAATGAAATAAGAACAAAACAGGAAAAAAGAGTATTTTATGTGTTTATTAATGCAGTCAATATGGCGATTGCATTGTGTTGGGAATTCTTTGAGTATGCTATGTTGATATTCTTTAACAATGATGCGATCAATCATTATACCCAAGGAGTTCATGATTCTATGACGGATATGTTATGTGCAACGATAGCAGGACTGTTATTAACAATCTGGATCATGAAAAGTCGATCAAATTTCTTTATGAATACGGCACAGAAATTTTATGAATTGAACATAAAAAAGAAGCCTTAACCAAGGCTTCTTGTTAGGTGAAGATGACTTGTTTTATCTTGAATATCTTCAAAGCATTTAATGATACTCATAATGGAGTCACTTACCAGATCATACTGTTGAAATTCAATATACATATCTTCAGAATTATTTAATAAACTTTTATATAGTGATTTTAATGAATTATTCTTACTTGAACGAAAACCAAACAGTTTGCATAAATAATCTATAGGGTCTGCATTGGATGCAAGACTATTCAAATCAATTGTATATTTTTTCATTGAAAACAACTCCTTTCATTTGCTTACATTTTATCAAAGATAAAAAATGTATTAAAGACTTTAGGACAATATTAACGAAATCTTAACATTCCTTTTTCATGGTGCTAATCAATATTCGTGGTTTGGGATCTTTGTTGTATAATATAGCTGTAAAAGACATATCAAATTGTTGAAGGAATGAAAAATTGTGTAAAATGTATAAGGTTAAAGAAGCGGATTGGGAAAAGTTTAGAAAAAAGATTGACTTTTGGCAGGAAAACTATCTAAGAAGGCTAAATAAAGAATATATTGATATATTGAAACAAGACAAAGCTGCATCTGAAATTTTTTGGACTCTAGAAGAGAAAATCAAAAAAGATAAAAAGAGTGTGGAAGTTATGGTAATAATGAGACGATCCATTATGCCGGATATTATATTAGAATTAATACGAGATAATGTGATTGAATTTAAAGATATTGACGAATTTAGTGACGATTTAAAAGATACTGTGCGACAAATTCTTGATTATAAAAATAATATTTAAGGAGATAATCTAATGGTTCTAAAAAGATTTTTTTCAATTGCTGTTATGGTTATTTTATTTGTAAGTGTAGTTGGTTGTTCATCACAAGAAATACATGATCTAAATGATTCAAAATTGATCTATGAAGAAACCATATCACCAAATCGCGAATATGTTGAAAATGAAGAAGATATCGTAGATTACACAATAGAAATATATCAAGATGATGAAAATAATATTTTAGTTTATTCGACATCTAATTCTGAATTTTTTGATCCACTTCAGTGTGAAATGGAGTGGGATGAAAAGATGAATGAATCAGACATTTTTATAGAATGGACAACTTTGATGGGAAGCCAGACTTCAAATCAAGATGATCAATTTGCATTGGCAAATCTATCTTTTTTAAAAGATGGACAAGTTGCACAGGAAGTAAAAATTAATTTTGTGGATCAAGGAATAGAGATCATTAAAGAAATAATTAGATGATAGAAGCAGGAGAATGAAACGTGAACAAATCCAAGATGAAATTAAGTGCTATTTTAAGCAGGCTGTTTTTTATTTTATTGATCATTAGCGTTGACTCAATGTATGTGTTGCCGTTTTTGTTTGAGGATTTCCCATTAGACTGGCTTATACAAATTATTATCCCTATTTTATATGTATTAAGTGTTATTAGTCTTTTCTTAATTAAAAAAGAGATCGATGGTGATCATACTTTGATCAAAATGGCAATGATAGGCAAAGTCGCTTTGATACCTTGGTTTTGTGTCAATGCGTTTTGGATCACACTTTTATTCCTAAGTGGGATTATATTGCCTTTAAACTGGCTTGGATTGCCAGTAATACTTGTTATAGATGGATTGATATTGGCTATCACTTCGTTGTATTCAAGTGTAGGAATATATTCTTTTTATCGTAAACATCAAATGTCTTACAGAACATTGTTAATTGTTTTACAGTGGATTTTTATTGTGGATGTTGTTAGTTCCATTGTTGCGTTTATACAATCTAATAAGAAAGTAAAACTTCAAAAAGAATAGTATGATGACATTTTTAAAGTAATCGTATGAGTGATTTTAGTACATATAGAAATTTAAAATTAGCAGAAGCATTATTTAAAAAAAGCAGATCATACAAATTTGAAAAGGTAGACAGTTTATTATGAGAAAGATTAGTTTGTATATTGCGATGAGCTTGGATGGCTATATAGCGGATAATAAGGGTGGAGTAAACTGGTTAAAAGGTCAAGATGAAAATGATAATACAAATAAATCCTATTCTGAATTTATAGAAAAAATAGATACAATAATCATGGGATGGAATACGTATCATCAATTTGTTACAGAACTCTCACCGGATTTTTGGCCATATGAAAATCAAATTACATATGTTATGACGCATAGAGAAGAAGCTTCATCTGAGAAAATTCGATTTATAAATGAAGATTTAAATGAGTTTGTAATAAAGTTGAAGAAAGAAAAAGGAAAAAATATCTGGATTTGTGGAGGAGCTAATGTTGTGCAACAATTGATGGATGAAGATCTTATTGATGTTTACAATGTTACTATAATTCCAACTATTTTAGGTTCAGGTGTACGACTCTTTAAAAAAGGTAAAAATGAAATAAAGCTTAGTCTTGTAAAAGCGAAAACATATAATGGTATGATAGATGCAGTATATACAAGGCGGTGAATGTTATATTGCCTGAATGTTAAAAAGCGTTGCTTGTTATGATATAGAGCTCTTCATAGAATAATGATAAATGAAAGGAGTTCTTCTTATATGTTAAGTGAAAATATTAAAAAGATTCGAAAATCAAAAGGATTGACGCAAAAGGATCTTGCTCTTCAATTAAATGTTGTGCGTCAAACCGTTTCAAAATGGGAACAGGGTTTATCGGTTCCGGATTCTGAGATGTTAATTTCTTTATCGAAAGTGCTTGATATCCCTGTTAATGTATTGTTGGAACAAAATCTACATACTGAAAATGAATTAGAAATAAAGGATCTCTCGCTAAGGTTGGAAGCTATAAATGTATATCTTGCACAAAAGGAGAAATCGAGAAAAAAACGGTATCAAAAATTGTTGATATTGTTATGTGTTTTAGTCGTACTGATTTTTGGGTTTTTAGTGTATTTCAATAGTCCGTATCTAGAATGGGATTATGCAAATCCTGAAAGAGCTGTTTTAGGTGTAGGCTATCATGTGTTTGAATGGCTGTTTGTTCGCATCGCACCAGTCATTTTAATTTGTGCTATTGTAGAAATAATAGTATTGAAAAAAGCATTGAAAAGTTAAAGATTGAAAATGTTCAGAAAAATACATCTAATTTCAGGAAATATCATTCTTAAGAAGTGAATCACTTTTTTATGAAGATAAGAATTATTTTTTGTCTTTTCATACTTAGCTTCGAGGATTAAAATGAACATAGTAGGAGGTTTGGTTATGGAAAAATCAAAGGTATACTATACAGATTTTCATGCTCATTTAGGAGAAGGTTTACCAACGAAATTGAAAAGACTGGTAAAAAAAGCGGGTATTGAAGATTTAGACTTAGATGGGAAATTTGTTGCGATTAAGATGCATTTTGGAGAATTAGGAAATATTTCTTATTTACGTCCAAATTACGCCAAAGCAATTGTTGATGTCGTAAAAGAACTAGGAGGAAAACCTTTTTTGACAGATTGTAATACGATGTATCCAGGGTCTAGAAAGAACGCTTTAGAGCATTTGGAATGCGCTTGGGAGAATGGTTTCACACCACTTAGCGTTGGTTGTCCAATTATTATTGGAGATGGACTTAAAGGAACTGATGATATTGAAGTGCCTGTTAAAGGTGGAGAATATGTTGAAAATGCTAAAATTGGACGTGCTGTCATGGATGCAGATGTATTTATTTCTTTAACGCATTTTAAAGGTCATGAAATGACAGGGTTTGGCGGAACGATCAAAAATATTGGAATGGGATGCGGTTCTCGAGCAGGAAAGATCGAACAGCATTCTAGCGGATTGCCTCATGTAGATCCTGAAAAATGTAGAGGTTGTAAACTTTGTTTAAGAGAATGTGCAAATAATGGTTTACAATTTGATGAAGAAGCTAAGAAAATGACAATTGATTCAAAGAATTGTGTTGGTTGTGGTCGTTGTGTTGGTGCATGTAATTTTGATGCGATTTCTTTCAATAATGATCATGCCAATGAAATTTTGAATTGTCGTATGGCAGAATATACGAAGGCTGTTGTTGATGGAAGAGAACAATTCCATATTTCTTTGATTGTAGATGTTTCGCCTAACTGTGACTGTCATGCGGAAAATGATATTCCAATCTTACCAAATATTGGTATGTTTGTATCCAAAGATCCGTTAGCTTTGGATCAAGCTTGTGTTGATGCATGTTTAAAAGCGACTCCAATGCCAAATAGTCAGCTTGCCAAACATTTGGCAGATCCTAATTTTGAAGATCAACATGATCACTTCAGAAATTCAACGCCTGAATCAGAATGGCGCTCCTGCTTGGATCATGCGGCAAAGATTGGTTTAGGTTCTCGTGAATACGAATTGATTGAGATGAAATAATATAGGTAATTTAATTTATCGTGTGGTTTTGAAAAATTGAACTTTAATTTATCGTGTGGGTGAATTAAGAGAAAAGTGAAGGAACAGACCTTATCACAGGTCATAAATCCTTCACTTTTAATATGCCAAAGAGTATGAATCTTTC
>ENA-OPTA01000636-OPTA01000636.1-human-gut-metagenome-genome-assembly--contig:-NODE-636-length-23358-cov-8.178046_pt1 | contig 23358 bp, 16 predicted proteins | sample MGYA00241813_ERZ501917 | MGnify/ENA primary metagenome ERZ501917 (study PRJEB25962, sample SAMEA2042408) | human gut metagenome | biome: human gut; feature: human-associated habitat; material: faeces...
AGGCAAAAAAGGAGGGCAAGTAATATGAAAAATATAATTAAAGATACTCTTATATTATTTGCTATCACTTTGGTAGCAGGACTTGGATTAGGTCTTGTATATAATGTTACAGCTAATTCAAGAGCAATGCAGGAAGAAAAGACTAAGACTGAAGCATACAATACAGTTATGCCGGGGCTTGGAAGTTTCGATAATGTAAGTTTTGACAGCGTGGCTGCCGACAAATATATTAAAGAGCAGATTAACAAAAATGAAACAGAAAAAACAATTAAATCTTACAATGCCACAATTGATGAAGTTATTAAGGCTAAAGACAAAAGTGGCAATGATTTAGGATACATTATTACAGTTACAGATAATGAAGCTTATGGTGGTTCATTACAGATGACTGTAGGTATAAAAGATGACGGAACTGTTATGGGTATTTCATTCCTTTCTTTAAGTGAAACACCTGGGCTTGGAATGAAAGCCAAAGATGATGATTTTATGAGTCAGTTTTCCAACAAGAAAGTAGATTTCTTCAAATATACTAAGTCAGAAGCAAAAGCTGACAATGAAATTAATGCAATAAGCAGTGCCACAATAACTCCGATTTCTACATAAGCATCCACATATTTACCGATTCGGTTTACGGAACCCATTCCAGGTACGATAACACGGGTATCTTTTAATGCAACGAATGCTTTATTCTGTACGTTGAACGGATCTGTATGTACAATAGTCGTCATACCACGGGCAAAGAACATACCTGCCAGTGTTACGATAAATGGCTGGATATCAAGATAAGCAACCAGGAATCCCTGAACGAGTCCGAATGCAAGTCCAATTCCAAGTGCAATCAGTATAGACATGGCTACATTTCCACCCATGTAATCCAGATATACACCACAGCTCATACTGACAAGTGCTACCACTCCACCGACGGAGATGTCGATTCCGCCTGTAATCATAACTAAACTCAGTCCACAGGAAGTAATTAAAAGTGCTGCATTTGCATTTAGAATGTTAAAGAATGTCTGTGTCTTTAAAAATCCACCGCCCTGAAATATCATTGCGCCGATATACATGGCAAAGAATACGACAATCGTAATTGTCAGGAGTAGATTTGTATCCGAAATATTTCTTTTCTTTTTAGATTTCATACTAAGCTACCTCCTTCTTTGCCTGCATTTTCTTTGTAAATGAAGCAAATTTCTCACGTACGACCGGTGCACTGATTACAACCAGAATGATTACTACAACTGCCTTGTAAGCAGAGATTGCATCGGATTTTACATTGAATTTATAAAGTGTTGTTGTCAAAAACTGAATGACGTATGCTCCGAGAATTGAAGCTGTCATGTTAAATTTACCACCGCTTAAGGAGTTTCCTCCGAGGGCTACTGCCAGGATTGCATCCATCTCAATATCCTTCGCAATAACAGAATAGTTAATGGAAGAAATACGGCTGACCTTGATCAGTCCTGCCACTGCCACGCAAAGTCCTAAGATTACAAAGCTTAAGAATTTGATAAATGCAGGATTCAGACCGTTCAATCTGGAAGAATGCTCATTGATTCCAACCGCCTGTGTGTATAATCTGAGATTTGTAAATTTCATGGCCAGTGCGATCACGATCATACATGCAACTGCAATGAAAAATGGTGTCGGAATCGGGATTCCCGGAATAAATCCTCCAAAGTATGCAAATGTCGGATCACTGACGACCGGAAGTTCATTGTTATTAATCCATGCTGCGATAGAACGTCCTGCTGTGTATAGAATCAGGGTCGCTACCATCGGCTGAATCTTGAAGCCTGCAACAAGGATACCGTTAAATGCACCGAATAACATGGATACAACGCATGCTACTAAAAATGCTACAATGATCGGAGCCTGAAGTTTGTCCGGTCTGGAATTTGTTCCACAGAGTACTCGTAAGATCACGGAACCCGCAATAGCAATTCCGGCGCCCACACTGATATCCTGTCCGCCGGAAGCCGCTGTTACAAGGGTCATTCCTATTGCAAGAATTGCAAGCTCTGAGCCATAGTCAAGAATTGTAATCAGATATCCGGATAATACATGGTTTCCGGCACTGTTGACGTCCATGGAAATCTTGTAAAATGACGGGTCTGCAATTAAGTTAAATACAGCGAGCAGAAGAAGCGCCGCAATCGGAATCAGAATCTGCTTACCGCTGAACATATTCATAATATTTTTTGATTTTTTTGTTGTAGTGTTCTGCATTATTCTTTGTCACCTCCGGCAATTGTGTCCATGATACTGCTCTGTGACAATTCCTCTCCTGAAAGCTCTCCGACTTTCTTTCGGTCTCTCATGACAATCAGTCTGGAACATGTACGAAGCATCTCATCTGTCTCAGAAGAAATAAATGTTACACTCATACCTTCTGATGCAAGCTTAAGTACTAATTTCTGAATTTCAACCTTAGTACCGATATCAATACCTCTGGTCGGCTCATCCAGAATCAGATAATCCGGATTAGTCAGAAGCCATCTTCCAAGGATAACCTTCTGCTGGTTACCACCGGACAGACTCTTAATCGGGGTTTCACGACTTGCTGTCTTAATCTGCAGTAATTTAATATACTTATCAGCAGCATCCTCCATTTCTTTCTTGCTTAATGGATGGAACATACCGCGTTTAGCCTGGAGCGCTATAATAATATTTTCTCTTACAGAAAGATCTGCAATAATACCTTCTGCCTTTCTGTCTTCCGGAAGATATGCCATACCAAGTTTCATGGCATCCAGCGGAGTATTGATCTTTACTTCTTTTCCCTTTACTTTTAAAGTTCCTGTATCAGCTTTATCCGCCCCATAAATTGCACGAACCAATTCAGAACGTCCGGAACCCAGAAGTCCGGTAAGACCAATAACCTCACCTTTATTGATGGTAATATCAAACGGTTTGATCGTTCCCTTATGAGATAATCCTTTTGCCTCGATTACAGGTTCTGCATCTGTGATTCTCTTGTCTTTATGATCGCCTTTAATATCTGCAAGATCATCAAAATCCTTACCCATCATCTTGGCAACCAGCATTACTCTCGGAAGATCTTTCGTCTCATATTCCCCAACAAGTTCACCATTACGAAGAACTGTAATCCTGTCGCAGACTGCATATACCTGCTCAAGGAAATGCGTAACAAAGATAATACCTACACCTTCGTCACGAAGTCTTCTCATAAGTACAAACAGCTTTTCAACTTCATCATCATCCAGTGAAGATGTCGGTTCATCGAGAATCAGTACCTGGCACTTCATGTCCACTGCACGGGCAATTGCGATCATCTGCTGAATCGCAATGGAACATTCCTCCAGCATCTGTGTTGGCGGCACATGAATGTCCAGGCTCTCAAGAAGTTTTCCTGAGCGCTCATTCATCTGCTTCCAATCAATCATTCCCATCTTTCTCGGTTCTCTGCCAATAAAAAGGTTCTCAGCTACAGTCAGGTTGGGACAAAGGTTTACCTCCTGATATACTGTACTGATACCATTTGCCTGCGCTTCCTGAGGCGAGTGGTTAATAATGGCATTACTGTTTCCAGCCATATGAATTGTTCCACTTTCAAATTCATGTACACCGGTCAGCACCTTAATCAGTGTTGATTTACCTGCACCATTCTCCCCCATCAGTGCGTGGATTTCGCCCTTTCGAAGGGTAAAGTCCACATGGGAAAGGGCACGGACTCCTGTAAAGTTTTTGCTGATATCACGCATTTCCAATACTACATTTTGTTCCATATTCTTTCCACCTGCTTTCTAAACTGGTTTACCCCTCATTTACTGAAAAGCTTCAGTAAAGCGGGTATCTGTAAATCATTTCGGCATAAAGAGAGCGTGATTCATAAATCCGGGTTTCTCCGAATTATGAACCACGCTCCGGATTGTTTATATTTCTTCTATTACACGTCTATTATATGTTGTCAAAAATTAGTATGCACGTCCGTCAATAATTTCCTGTGTGATAGGTGTTACGTCATATTCGCCCTCTTCATCAAGACTGTTTACAGCTTTAACTTTATCAACTGTATCATCTGTAGCAAAGATTTCTTCATCTACATAGTTCAGTTTTTCAACTTCTTCACCAGCTTCAAGAGCTTTGATCAGTTCTTCTGCACGTGGTCCGTGTAATGGGTTACACTCAACATCGCATGCGATCTTGCCGGCTAATGTATCTGTTAAACCAGCATTTGTTGTATCAAAAGACATAACCATGATTTCACCGTTTGCGATATCAGATCCTACTGTTTTACCAGCTGCTTCGATAGCATCGATAGCACCGAATGCTTCGTTATCGTTCTCGCAGTATACAACATTAATATTGTCATACTGTTTCAGCATGGACTCCATAACTTCCTGTCCTTTAGCCTGTGTGAATTCACCGGACTGCTGAGCAAGTAAGTTCCATCCATAGTTGTCAACACCTTCTTCAAGGCCTTTAGAACGTCCAATCTGAGCTGTAGATCCGATTGTACCCTGGATATCAACGATGTTAACATCTTTTGCATCGATTCCCTTAGCTGTTGTGTATGCATTCAGCCATTCAGCTGCTTTTCTTCCTTCGAGTAAGGAGTCAGTTCCGATCCATGTTGTATATAAGCTGTCATCAGATACATCAACCATACGGTCTACGATGATTACAGGAATATCAGCATCTTTAGCTTCCTGGAGAACTGTATCCCAACCTGTCTCTGTTACAGGAGCTAAAAGAATGTAATCAACTTCCTGCTGGATGAAGTTACGGATTGCTGTTAACTGGTTTTCCTGTTTCTGCTGTGCATCGTCGAAGATTAATTCATATCCGTTCTCTTCGCTGAATGTGGATTTCATGGATTCTGTATTAGCTGTACGCCAGTCAGATTCAGCACCTACCTGTGAGAAACCAACTGTGATTGTGTCGTCCGCTGCTGCTACACCCACTGCCGGAACAACGCTCATACCGCATACCATTGTTGCTGTTAATAAAGCTGACACGATTTTTTTCTTCATTTTGTAAATCCTCCCGATTCATTTAAGATGTCTTTATTATAGTAAAAATCCAGGAAAATTCCATAGAATATTTTCCGCAAAAAGTTTATTCTTCTATCATATTTTGTTCACAATTTATACAAGGTTTGTTTTTTTATTGTGGAAGTTGGATTTTTTATTGTGCATTATAAATATAGAAATAAATTATCAGCTTTCTTTTATATTCACTTTGCACAATTCAGCATTAGTCGACATAATTCATACATTCCATTATTTGGCAGACCTTCGTAAGTCTCTATCAGCAGGCCATAAAACTGTTATTAGATATGAATAAACAATAAAATAATTGACTTTATCCACCTGAATACATAACAAAAGCTGCATATCTGTTAAGATTCTTAACTTCATGCAGCTTTTTCTTTGTTTATCTTGAATTGTTATCCAGGTTAATTTTTTTCGCCATATACACTTCCATAACCGTACCTTCTCCCTCTGTAGAAGAAATCTTCAGTCCATAACCCGGACCATAATAAAGTGCAATTCTCTCTGACACCGCAGCAAGTCCGAACCCGGCACGTTCACCGGTGCGGATAGCTTCCTGTACTTCATAAAGACGTTCCGGTGTCATTCCCTGACCATTGTCAGTCACTCTCAGCATCATATCATCTCCCAGATTGAATCCTTCAATAAGAATCTTACCTTTTCCACGCTTATTCTTAATTCCATGATAAAGAGCATTCTCCGCTAACGGCTGCAAAGTAAGCTTCGGCACCATCACTTCATCCAGTTCCGGCGGAATATTAATCTCAAATTCCATAATATCCCTGTATCTTGACTGCTGAATCTCCAGATAACTCAATGTGTGGCGTTTCTCTTCCGACAGCGGAATGATATCCTTCCCCTTCGAAAGCGAAGTGCGGAAAAAAACAGACAGACTTGTGATCATATCCACTGCATCCTGCTGCATACCACCCTCCACCAGCCACACAATAGTGTCCAGTGTATTATACAGAAAATGCGGATTTACCTGTGCCTGGATCAGCTGCAGCTCCGTCATATGCTGTACCTCCTGCTCCTTACGCACATTCTCAAGAAGCCCTTCAATCCTTCCTGCCATCTTTCTGGTACCGGCATCAAGCTCCTGGATTTCAACACTGTCGGCAGATACTACATTAATAGTTTTGTACTCTCCTTTTCCAACCTTCTTAATATTATGGAGAATTTCAGAAATCGGTTTGGTAATGCTGTATGTCAGACGGAAAGAACGCCGCAACAGAATAGCCGTAGCAACCAAAATCGCCGCACACATAGTGATGATCGTCAGACGTACATTTCCAGCCAGTTGAGACTCTATCTGCACCAGTTCCGTCGCCTCCTGATAAATATAATTCTGCATTTCTTTCTCAAAGAGCGTGGTCAGGATTTCTGTATTATTTGCCACAAATTCCTGTCGTTCCTGATAATTCTTTATCTCAAGAAGCTGATTCATCCGTTTCTTAAGATTCTCCAGATAGTTAGTCAGATATTTCAGAGAACGCAGGCTTTCCTTCTTTGATGTGGTTTTCTTCAGACTCTCCACAGTACTGATTGCCTTGTCTACCTGCTCTGTCGGCAGCCCGTCCTTACCTTTTCGCCCGATAGTCACATAATAGATATCCATATCCACTTCATCTTTAAAGCTCATATCATTATTGGAATTTCTATAGTTTGCATTATATTCCGAACTCACCGCCAGATTATTAGACAACTGATTATATTCATTTGTATAATGCCAGAAAAATACAAGAAGCACTATGATCAGAATTGTCATAGGGATCATAGTGCTCAGAAGCATCCACTTCATCTTTGTTTCCAGCTTCTCCTGTTTCTGCTTCATGAATCAGACTTCTCCTCTCGTCTTACGATACTCACTCGGAGTCATTCCCTGAGTTTTCTTAAAAAGATAGCTGAAGTAATGCGCATCCTTATATCCCACTTCCCCTGCAATCTCACTGGAACGTTTGGAGGTACAGCGAAGCAGCTCCTTTGCCTTGTCCATGCGAAGCGAAGTCAGATACTCAATAAATGTCTGTCCCATATTCTGACTGAAAAGCGCGCTGAAATGATTGGCACTCACATTCGCCACATGCGCCACTCTATTCAGAGAAATCTCTTCATCCATATAATGTCCATCTATAAAATCTATTGCCTGCTTCAACACACTTCTGTTCTGACTGCCTGCATTTTCATCACGGATTGCAATGGCCCGTTTCAGGACTTCCTCTGCATATGCAACAGAAGCTTCTGTAGACTGGCTTGTCTTCTTCACAACATCATCTGTCTCTTCTCTGGACAATTCCGTATCATCATATCCAATTTTCTTAAGAAATGACAGTACAGAAAAACGCACATTCAAAACCACATAATTACGGAACACCAGTGATTTCATCGGTTCCCTGCCAATAGCATGGAAATAATCATGGACAAAACTGTCTACTTCATCTTCCAGACCACTGCTTAAAAATTTCTGAAGGATTTCCGGATTCAGGGCATTGATATTCACATTCTTAAGCTGAACAGCTTCTGTTTTTGAAGTATCTGCTGAATTCTCCTTTACCTGCTCAAGCATATTGTAATAAAGAATATGCCCGTCATACAGATAACGGAATGCATAAGTTCTTGCAGCCGTGTGATAACTCTGCTTAATTCTGCTCAGACGGTCTGCCTCCTCGCCGACTGCCACAAACCAGTCCACATTTGCTCTGGTTTCTTCCATGATCTTCTGAATTGTTTCCACACATTCGCATGTGTTCTTCTTTATCGTGTCTCGCTGCCCCTTGACCAGAATCGCATAACTGAACACCTGATGTCTGAAAAGCATCGCAACCGGATGACTGAGGAAATAATTCTCAATCTTCTTATGTACTTCTGCCTCCCAGTCTGAATATCCTTCCGACGAATTATAACTGCTGTCTGAAGCATCCGGTGTAAAAATCAGAATATTATAAGCCTCTGCCACAATATCAAGATTCAAACGATCTGCTCTCCGATAAATCTCTTCCAGATCAAAGTCCGCCCTCACCAGAGATTCAAAGAAATCACGGCTCGCATTCCTCTCATACTCCTGCATCTCCAGTTTGAATTTCTCATAATATTCCTTCTGCGTCTTCTCATGTTCATAACGATTATGAATCTCCTCCAGACGCTCAATAAATGCATTCTTAGTAATTGGCTTCAGCAGATAATCCTCCACACCAATATTGATCGCCTGCTTCGCATAGTTAAAGTCATCATAGCCACTAAGAATCACAATCTTAATGTCCGGCAACTCCTTCTTCACCAATTTACATAATGTCAGACCATCCATAAACGGCATCTTAATATCAGTGATCAGAAGATCCGGTTTGCTCTTTAATATCAACGGCAGTGCCATCTCCCCATCAGATGCTTCTCCTGCCAGTTCAAATCCATACTGCTCCCAGGGAATCATCTTCTTAATCATCTCCCTGATCACAACTTCATCCTCTACCAAAAAAGTTTTTAACATCCCTACCACTCTCTCATACTAAAAAATCTACAGCAATCCTCTTAAATACATTATTTACGAGAACTTCTACATATCCATCATACAGGTTAACACCATAACTTTAATACATGTCGCACACTCAGGCAAGTTATTTTTTAAATGCTTCATGCCCTTAGCAGATTTTCCCAGCCTTAGAGTTACTTATCCCCCGGAACTGAACCCGAAGAGAGATGCGGCTTCGCGCGTCCCCTTTCAAAGACGAGAAAGTTCCCCATCCGGACAGGGGATGACCGGACAGGGAACTTTCTCTGATAACTTTGGCTAAATTTTGAGTTAATATTTTTTCTTATTATTAAGTTACTTATTTTTTACAGGAAATAATTCCTCAGCTTTCGGTGCCCAATGTTCTGCATAAGCATCACATTTCGCACAGAGATGCTCCACAGACTCCGGAGACTGCAAATCTGTAGACTTCGCACCGGATTCTTCAACCATCTTACGAAGCTTCTGCGGATTCTCAAGCATCGGGCATGGACGAAGCATATTTTCATTAAACGGCTGACCGTCATGATATGCCATGAAAATCGGACTCTTCAATGCTTCCAGCAGAGTATTTTCATAAATATTTGCATTAGAATAATGGATAAATACACATGGGTCTACATCACCATTCGCATTGATATGAAGGTAACGTCTTCCTCCTGCAATACATCCTCCTACATACTGCGCATCATTCTGGAAATCCATTCCAAAAATAGCTTTTGTAGAACGGTACTCTCTGATCTTGTGATACATCTTCTCACGCTGCTGTGGATTCGGCATTAATTCTACTACAGCGTCATTACCTGTCGGCATATAATGGAAAAACCATACAAATAATGCACCACAGTCAATAATGTGATCAAAAAATTCCTCGCTGCTTACACTGTCCACATTTGCAGAAGTATAACAGGTAGATACACCAAACGGAAGTTTATGAGTTTTCAGAAGTTCCATTGCATGCATAACTTTCTGATATACACCTTCTCCACGACGTCCGTCGTTTGCTTCCTCAGAACCTTCCAGGCTGATTGCCGGAACAAAGTTCTTAACACGAAGCATTTCCTGGCAGAATTCTTCGTCGATCAGTGTACCATTTGTAAAGGAAAGGAACTCGCAGTCCGGATATTTCTCGCAGATACGCATCAGGTCTTTCTTACGTACCAGCGGTTCACCACCTGTATATATGTACATATAAGTTCCCATTTTTCTGCCCTGCTCTACAATAGAACAGATGGTGTCAAAATCAAGATTCAGTTTGTGACCATACTCTGCTGCCCAGCATCCTGTACAGTGCAGATTACAGGCACTTGTAGGATCAAGAAGGATTGCCCATGGAACATTACAGTTGTTCTCTTCTGCTGTTTCTTCCTGAAGTGCACTTCCCTTTAAGCTGGCATTGATAATAAAGTTTGTAAAGAATGCTTCACGTACTCCTGGATCCAGCTCATAAATCCTCAGGATCAGTTTATACCAGTTGCTGTCCTTATTCTGGATTGCATTACGGATTGCATTTCTCTGTGACTCATACCAGCCATCCGGTACAAATTTATCTACAAGTTCCATCAGTTTCGGTATATTTACTTCCGGGTCCTTCTCCAGATAACTCAGACCTGTTTTAACTGCTGCTGCAAGTGCAGCCTGTTTTGCTTTGTCCATTAACTTCATGTTATTGCTCCTCCTTGTTGTAATGTGATATATATAAACACCTGTGTATCAGGTATATTTTTATTATTTTATCAATATTCATCCATATCTATGATATCCTGTTTCTGGTTTTTAATAATTTTTACAGTGTAAATCGCCACACAAAGATTCAGAATTCCCTCAAACAGAACCGAAACACCAACCAGGATCATCATGATCTCTGCTGCCTCAAACGGCCTTATCAAAAGTAAAAATCCCAGAACACCGGTCAGAATCGCTACCAGGAGAATCCTCCACCAGAGATTCAGCCCGAATTTCTTTGCATCTATCGACATCTGAATTTTAAATAATGCATCCGCAAGGATCAGAAGTCCAAAGATTCCAAAGATCAGATTCACCACTACGTTCCTGCGTACTATAATAATAATTCCTACTGCTGCCAGCAGCACTCCAAAGGCAAGATCAAACTGAAATGCCAGACAATAGATATCTCTGGAAAAATATCCCAGAATCTTTATCAATCCGTATACAATAAGCATAATCCCTACTGCTGTACAGAAAACTGCCATCGAACAATCCGGCCAGATAATCAGACAGGCACCCAGAACCATAAATAATACAGACATAATAATATAACCATTCTTGGCTAATTTTAACTGCTTCAGTGCATCCATCCTATTGCTCCTCCCTTCTGAAATATACCCGAACCTGTGACTGTCAGGCTCTTGTTTTCATCTCTTTATGGCTGCTATTATAGCTGTGATTTTTTTAACAATAAATAGACAAAAAAAAGCCCATGTCCAAAAAACAGACATAAGCTTAATTTTGTATAATATGAAAATTAAAGGAATTACCTATAACGCTTCTCTCAGATAATACATTTAAGAGAATTGCTATAATAAATATCAGGAACAACAGGTATTTTCACTCTATTCTGATCTGTTCAATACCGCATGTAGCTCCGGGTGCTTTTCAAAAAGCCGGGAAGCCTGACGCATTTCTTCTCCAAAATCAGATTTCAGATTATTATCCAGCCACTCCATCAGAAATCCCATAAACAGACACTTATAATATTGAATCAGAATCCGGATTTCTCCCTCATCAAGATCAAACTGATCTGCATTTTTCCGAAAATATTCCATAATAATATAGTTGGAAATCTCATTCATATAAAAAAGGAACGTATCTTTTTTCACTGATCTGTAAACATTAAACATAACCTTTCTGTTATTTCTCACCAGATCTGCCATTTCTTCCATACATTCCAGAATAGAGGCTCTGTCCTGTGGGTGTTCCAGAATCTCATCCCACTTCTTTTTCAAAATAAACTCCACTACATCCGGAATATCCTTAAAATGATAATAAAAAGTATTTCTGTTTACACCACATCGTTCCACGATATCCTTCACCGTAATCTTAGACATGGGCTTTTCATCCAGCAATTCTGTAAAAGTCTTTGCAATAATTTCCTTTGTAAAACCTGACATATTATCTTTTCCTCATCACTCTTAACACTGTTCTAATCATCAGTAACACTTTTCCTCTGAACAGCCCGCTCCGCATTAAAAAAGTCCACAGATAACCACTTTTATAAAGCAATTATCACTCATCTTTCGCAGGTTCTGAGTATTTTCATAATTATGCCATAAAGGATATAGTTTTGCAAGCGTTTCTAAAATTGGTCTTACCTATTCGGAGTCAGCACAATTTCTTTAATTTCAAGATTATCCGCACCATAATAAAATTTGATATAGTGATTATGACCAAATCCCATATTCAGGATGCGGCTTTCTTCTACCCATTTTCCATTGGTTCCCTGTACTGAAACAGTCATCTTATGAATATTATCCAAAAATACAGAAACCGGAAGCTGAGCCAGCTCACCAAGATCAGATTTCAAAGTAAACTTCATTGTGAAATCACCCATGAACTCGTTAGTCACAGCAATCACATCTGCCTTTCCCTTTGCAGGATGTAATAATGCACCGCCAATTACAATTTTCTGTGTCACCGAATCACTTTCAATACTTACCAGACTTCCGGCATCCACATCGTCCTCTTCCTTTGTATTCATAGCCTCCAGTTCTTCTTTACATATTCTATCTGTCAACAATAAAACAGAAGGACTTTTTAACAGAAATCCCAGGATATTGGCTGCATTCCTCTGCAATTCTCCCACAGTAATTTTTCCTGCATGAAGCATTTCCTCCACATCGTCATTCTCCGGATTGGACTTCGCATCACTCACTACCATATAAATATCATTCTGGGCAGCTACCATAGGAGCTTTCGCAGTTACCTCTGCCTGATGACCCTCATAATTGGACTTCGCCCACCAGTCAGTCATGACAATACCCTGAAATCCCCACTCTTTTCTCAGAATGGTTGTACACAGATCATAGCTACCTGCAGTCCAGAGCCCATTTACACTTCCATAAGTAGTCATTACAGAACGTGCACCACCTTCCTTTACTGCAATCTCAAATCCCTTCAGATAGATCTCTCTCAGACATCTCTCAGACATAACAGAATCAGAAGTACTTCGTCCCACTTCCTGATTATTTCCACAGAAATGCTTAATCGTACTTCCAATTCCGGATTTAGCCATTGCCTTCACCTGAGCCGCACAAATTCTTCCTGTGAGAAGCGGATCCTCAGAAATATATTCAAAATTTCGACCATTCAGTGGATTCCTGTGAATATTCATACCTGGTCCCAGCAGGGAATCAATCTTATTCAGTCGAAGTTCCCTCCCTGTCATTTCATACAGCTCACCCACAAGCTCCGTATTAAAAGTACAGCCCAGCAAAGTTCCATTTGGCAGAGAAAACGCTTTCGTACCGCAATCCATACGAATCCCTGACGGCCCATCCGCGCAGCATCCCACCGGGATTCCAAGAGCCTTCAAAGACTCTGTCACACCGCCAAATGCAGCTGCAGTTCCAGCAGTGACCTTGGGACTGCACATTCCTTCACCGCGGAACATGGCAATCAGATCCGCCTCACTGATCTGTGCCACAAACTCATCCATAGAAACTTTTTTATCCAGTACATCTGCCAGCTTATAGCCTTTATCTCCCGTATACTCCAGAGTCTTCGGCATTCTTTCCTCTCTGCGTTTATGTGGATCTGCTGTGCGGACAGGAACCTCTTCTGTTACTGCCTGATAAGTTCCATCCGCTCTCAGAACGGCTTTCATTCTCCGGAATTTCTCAATCGGTGCATATGCCTCCTGTAACTGTTCTATTACACGTAATTCTTCTTCGTAAATTCCTGCTGATTTCGCACTTCTTACATCACTGCCTGCAAAAATTTCATAAGTTCCCTCTTCCAGAACATAACAGGATTTGTGTCCTGTCACTCCACTGTCATCATAAGAGGCCATATCATATTTGGGAATGATGATAACAAGTTCTTCTTTTTCACCCGGTGCCAGTTCCCGGGTTTTTGCAAATCCGATCAGCTTTCTTGCCGGATTTCCAAGTTTACCCTGCGGTGCTTTTACATAAACCTGTACAACCTCTTTGCCCCTCACATCACCGATATTGGTAACCGTCGCAGCCACTGTGAGTTCATCCTCAGTATTCTTAAAAATCTCCGCCTTTGTCTCAAAATTCGTATAGGACAAACCATATCCAAACGGATACAGCACCTTATCCTTCGCAAATGTCTCAAAATAACGATAACCCACATAAATATCTTCCTTATAATAATTCTTATATGGATCACCAAAATTCTCCGTAGACGGATAATACTCAATCCTCTCAGCAATGGTATCTGTCAGCTTCCCACATGCACACACTTTACCGGTCAGCACATCAGCCACACCATTGCCACCTTCCTGACCACCCTGCCATGCATACAGCACAGCCTGAGGATGATATTTCTCCACCCAACTCATATCAATAATATTTCCAACATTCAGCACCACAACTGTGCACTTACTCACCTCACAGACCCGGCAGATCAAATCCTCCTCCGTCTCCGTCAGACAATAGCTTCCCGGATTCGTATTATTATCCTGATCTTCACCTGCAGTTCTTCCTATAATAACAAGCGAAACATCGTTGCTACGTGCGCAGTCCAGCATTTCCTCTGTAACTTCCATCTCTTTCTGAGACCACGGAACACGACCCCATCCCTGACCTTCATCATAAGGATTCTCTTTAATCCAGTTTGCATAAATACCCAGCAGTTTCTCATCCAGTTGAATCTCTTTACACTCCTTCAGCGCATCCAGAATTCCCACTACATATCTCGTATTCACCAGACCGCCGGAACCAAGTCCGCTTTTATAATAATGAAATGCCATGCGGCCAAAAACAGCCACACTCTCTCCCTCTCTCAAAGGAAGTGCCTGCTTCTCATTCTCCAGAAGTACACATCCCTCTGCGGCTGCCTGTCTCGCCAGTGTTGCATATTTCTCTAAATCCAATTTATAATCGTTCATGTTTTATCCTTTCTTTCTGAGAACAACATCTCTCAAGCGATGCAATGATCGTTCCGACCGTTTTTCCCCAATACTTTCTATTCCCCATCTTATCAGAAAAAATCTTTGCTGAAAACACTAAATATTTACAGGAAAATAATCCACCTTTCCTTCAAAACATCTTCAGCCTTTTACGGCACCAAGCGCGATACCTTTGGTAAAATATCTCTGTAAAAACGGATACAGGCATAAAATCGGTAGCATTGCAACAAACGCTATTGCCATTCTGACAGATGCAGATGGAATATCTGCAATTGCAACAGTTGACGCACCAGAAGCATTCTGTGTCAGTGCTGTCAAATCTGAAATCATCTTATTCAGAAGGTTCTGAATGCCATATAACTTCGTATCTCTAATATAGTACAGACCATTTGTCCAGTCATTCCAGTATCCTAATCCGGAAAGCAGACCCATGGCAATAAGAATGGGTTTACCCAGTGGCAATACAATTTTGAAAAAAATCTGGAATTGACTTGCACCGTCAATCTGAGCTGCTTCAAAAAGTGCATCCGGAATACTGGTCGCAAAGAATGTACGAATCAGCATAACATTCATAGCACTCATCAGAAGTCCCGGCACAATATATGCAAGCAGTGTGTTATTGATATGGAAAATTCCTGTATACATGAGATATGTAGGAACCAGTCCACCATTAAATAACATGGTAAAAAATATGTAGAAATTCAGGATTCTTTTTCCTGGAAGATTTTTCAGGGAAAGCGGATACGCCAACAATGCAGACATTGCCACATTAATACTGGTTCCTATTACAGTGACCAGTATTGTAATTCCATATGCCCTGAATACATTTGCAGCATTATCCCAGATAAACTTATAGGCATGAATACTGAACTCTTTTGGAAAAAAGGAATATCCATCTCTAACCAGAGCACTTTCAGAGGTAATAGATGACATAAATAACAAGATAAACGGCAATACAATACAGATTGTAACCAGTATCATGACCGTATGTGCCAATCGTTCAAATCTTTTTGCACTTTTGCTTCTAACCATTTTTTACCTCCTAGAACATTGCATTTTCAGGGCTTAATTTGCGCACAACCACATTTGCCAGCAGTACACAGGCAAATCCGACAATGGACTGATAAAAGCCTGCCGCTGAAGCCATTCCGATATTTCCGGACTGAAGCAGTGCCCTGTATACATAAGTATCGATTACATTGGTGGTATCATAAAGCTGACCGGAATTTTGTGTAACCTGATAGAATAATCCAAAATCAGAATAGAAAATTCTTCCAATGTTTAACAGTGTCAAAGTGATTACAGACGGCATGATCGATGGAAGTGTAATGTATCGGATCTGTTTCCACTTTGAAGCTCCATCCAGTTCTGCAGCCTCATAAAAAGAAGGATCAATTCCGGAAATACTGGAAATATAAATCAGGCATCCATATCCTACACCTTTCCATGTATTTACGATAACCAGGATCACAGGCCAATATTTGGATTCTGAATACCAATTAATTGCTTCTTTCCCGAAAAACGGAAGAATTGTCTTATTCAGCATTCCATTGTCCCCACTGAAAAAGGCAAAAGTGATATAACTTACAATTACAATAGACATAAGAAACGGCAGTAAAATTGCACTTTGATAAATTGTTTTGCATGCCTTGCTCCGAATATCACAGATAAAGATGGCAAATGCAATTCCCAGAATCAGGTTGATGATAATAAATACAATATTATAAAGCAACGTATTTCTTGTAATCGTCCACGCATCATTAAACAGATAAGTAAAATTGCTGAGACCGGCCCATGGGCTGCCAAAGATTCCATCTACCACGTTGTAATTTTTGAAAGCAACCACAAGTCCTGCCATCGGCATATAATTATTGATAAAAAGATAAATCAGCCCCGGTGCCATCATCAGATAAAGCGGTACCCATCTTTTAAATTTTGCTTTTTTCATAAATTTTTCCTTTCAATTATCTGGAATATAACAGGGGATGCATAGCGGCATCCCCTGTCTGTGTTATTTATTCTCTTCCAGCCACTTGTCCAGCTGTTCCTGTTTGGTGCTGATCACTTTCTCAATTCCTGCTTTCTTCAGTTCCTCAATAAATTTCGGAAGTGTTTCTTCAGGATCTACTGTACCAGAACCAAGAGCAGCTGCATATTTTGCTTTTACATTACTCAGTGCAGCCAGTTCGTTTGCAACACTTGTAGAATCATAGGTAAATCCGAATGCTTTTGATTTGATTGCACTCTCATTCAGTGCCTTTGTTTCATCCCAGATATCTGGTGAATCACCCTCCCAGATATGCATTTTAAACTGGTCAAATAACTGCCATCCTTCTGCCAGATGATACGTGTTGCTGTCATCTTTTCCATCCGGATAGTTAATGATATTATTTTCAGCATCTACAACTTCGTAATCAACACCTTCTTCCCCCCAGTTCAACAGGTTCAGAATATCTGCATTTCCATATAAATAATCCAGACACTGCATTGTTTTATCTTTATCAGCAGAACTTGAACTGATGCCATAAGTCAGGTAAGAAATTTGTGCAGTACCAGCCCATGGTTCGGAAATCGGAGCAATCTCCATCTCTGTTCCGCAAAGTAAAGCGGCACGGGTATCATATCCTGGTTTGTTTGGTGCAAGGTAAGAAAAAGCGGCACCTGCTTTTACCTGATTCTCCGCACTCTCTGTTGTGGTTGCAGCATCTTTGGACAAATAACCTTTTTGCTGCCAGTCATACATTGTTTCTACAAACTCTTTATATTCATCTGTCTCATAATAATCTACAACTGTCGTATCCTGACCATGATCCATCAATACACCAAATCCATCAGTAAGTGTATCATTCATTTCATATTTGGTATTCGGTGTTGCACTGTTATTGCTTGCCATCATGACCATATCTGGATATTTTTCTTTCACAGTTGCATAAACGTCAGTCAAATCTTTATAATCTGTGATAGAAGATACATCAATTCCACACTCATCCAGAATATCTTTTCGCATAATAACAGATGACTGGCAGAACCATTCGCGTCCTGTTGTCACACCGTATACATAATTTCCGATATTTGCTGCTTTCGCAGTATCACCAAGCAGTTCTTTAATATTATTGCCATATTTGTCGATATATTCAGACATGTCAATAACCTGCTTCGCATTCACCATGGAATTAACCTGTTCCACCAGGATTGGTACAATGTCCATCTTTTCTCCACCGGATAGAATCAGCTTCATTGTTTCCGCATAGGCACCCCAGCTGATCGGTTCGATATCGAGTTCCATATTGATATCTTTCTTCATAATCTCATTGATTTTCTTCTCGATGCGATCTGTATCTTCCTCCTTATCTCCAATATAAGCCATTGTAACTGTATAAGTCTCATCAGAAGAATCTTTAGCCTCTTTTGAACCGGAATCGCCACAGGCAGTCAGCCCCATAGAAGCCAGTACCATAGCCATTCCCGCTGCAATCACTTTCTTATTCATCCTTTTACCTCAATTCTTTTCCTTTTTAATTTTTTTTGATGTATACATCTCTCTGTCTGATGTTTCTCATTATACAGATTTTCCAGTATTTTAATAGTAAAATAACGACCTCACACTTTCCGAAATCCGATTTCTTTTTTCATAGCTTGTCTCTTTTGTTGTATCAAAAGGTCGGAATATTATTATCTTTTTATCGGATTTTTGTTATAATTGTTTTCATCATAATGATTTTATAATATTTCAGGAGGTATTTATATGTATTCCAGACATCGTGTTGCCGGATACTCCATTGATCATGTCATAAAATTTTTGTTTTTTCTGCTGGTTCCGGTCGTAATCCTGGATATCATGATCAGCTGTTTTGTCATTTTTTCCATGCGTTCCCAAAGTATTCAGTCCCTGCAAGATACAACATCCCTTTATGCTTCGCAAATCGACACCGCACATATTTCCATCAATCGCTATTTAATCCGGCTCCTGACTGAAAATGACGATGCAGATACTCTGTTGGAAACACAGGACAAACTGGAATTCATTTCATCCGCAGAACGAGTTCATAATAATATTGATATTTTTCTGGAATCTTTTGAAAAAGGATATCAGATTTTTCTATATAATTCAGAGAATGAACGGATGTATCGTCCTACAGAAATTTTTCAGACACTTACTCAGAATCAGCTCGTACTGCTGAACAAGCATCTGATCCAAAAAATAACTGCGCCCAAAACAAGTTTCTACACGGATGCCTGGGAAGTACTAATGCTCGGAAAGAACGTATATTTTTACAAATCCTTTCATACAGGCTCCCACTACGCCTGCTGTTTTATTCCTGCTGACAATATCATTCAGCCACTAAAAAACATAATTAAAGAAAAAGACGGTTTCATTTCTCTTACCTCGCAAAACGGAACCGTACTTACTAATAAAGAACTGCTGAAGCAACACCATATTGAATTTTCAAGAAAAAGCAATTCCGATTCTTACGAGACCTATAATAAGGGAAATAATCTGATTATCAGCGGTGCTCTGATTATGGGTGCTTTTTATCCTCAGATTATTCTCAGCAAATTCAGGGCTTATGAAAAAATAATCCTGCTTCAGTTTATTCTTGCACTGGCAGTCCTTCTGGTCGCAGTTATCCTGTTTACTTCCATTTTCTATATGAAGAAACACGTTCTGACTCCGATCAAACTCTTTTTAGAAAATCTGGCACATCTGGATGATTCTGCAGAAACCATCAATTTAAAAGACACCAATCTTCTCGAACTTGAGCAGGCGAACTCCCAGTTCAAAAATCTGATGCGCCAGATCAAAAAACTGAAAATTGACATTTACGAAAAAGAACTGGAAAAACAAAAAACAATGATGAATTATCTTCAGCTACAGATCCGTCCTCACTTTTTTCTGAACTGTCTGAATACCATTTACAGTATGGCACAGACGCAGCTTTACGAAGAGATCATGAAAATGTCTATGATTACTTCCAACTATTTTCGATATATTTTCCAGAACACCCAGGATCTTGTTCCTGTAAAAAATGAACTGGAACATATAAAAAATTATATGGAAATCCAAAAGATGCGTTACGGAGATACGTTCTCCTATGAAATTCACGCAGAAGAAGGTACAGAAAACATACGAATCCCACCCATTCTGATCCAGACCTTTATAGAAAACGCCATCAAACACTCCAATACTTTTGATGACCCCATAATCATACGCACAGACATCGCCTGGATGACTGCCGGCGGAAATTCACATGAAAATATTCAGATTCAGGTCATGGACACTGGATGCGGATTCTCGGAAGACATCCTGCAATCCCTAAATTCTGCTATTCCTCTGGAACCTCAAAATGGTCACCGTATTGGAATTACCAATGCCATCCAACGTCTGAATCTGCTGTACGGTCAGGGAGAAGCGGTCATTACTTTCTCAAACCTCCCGTCTGGGGGTGCCTGCGTAACCATCCTTCTCCCTGCAATCTGATCCAATTCTCTGCCTAATTTATGAAAGGAAAGTTTTATGAACGCATTATTAGTTGATGATGACCGCTTTGTTGTAGCGGCCCTTGAGAAAAAAATAAACTGGGAGCAACTAACAATCACAGAAGTACTCACTGCTTTCAATATCCGTCAAGCTCAGAAAATCATAGAAAAAAACTCCATCGATATCTGTGTTTGCGATATCGAAATGCCCGGCGGTTCTGGTCTTGATCTTCTTTCCTGGGTCCGGGAATCAGGAAAAGAAATACAATTTATTTTCCTGACCAGCTATGCGGATTTTGATTACGCAAAAAAAGCTATCGAACTGTCCTCCCTCGATTACCAGCTAAAACCTATAGACTTTGATACTTTATCCCATATTCTGGAAAAAGCAGTTTCTAAAGTCAGAAAGAATGCTGCGCTCACCCAGACAAAAGCAGACAGTCAGAAATGGAAAGATAATTACCGCTATATTGTAGATTTATTCTGGAAAGAACTTTTTGCCACCACTCTGTTTCGTGAACCTTCTCTTCTTGAAACAGAATTAAGAAAAAAAGATCTTTCCTATACAGCAGATGACCTCTTCATTCCTGTTTTGTTCCGGCTTTATCCACTCTCCGGCCAGATAATGCCCATGGAGTCTTCCATGGTAGATTTTTCTTTCCAGAATATTACAGCCGAAACCTTTCAGAAATCCTGCATTCTCTATGAGTCTATAGTGATACTGAACACCTTTGAATACGTTGTCATACTTTCTGGATTGCAACTGGAACAAATCCGTCAGCCATTTACAGAAAATCTACTAACACTGTTCAAAAATCTTCAGAGTTTTCTGCACTGTGAAATTGCATGCGGCATTGCACCAGAGGTTTCCCTGACAGAACTGCCTGAAACTCTTACCAGACTACGTGAAATGAGAGAATCCAACCTTAACTCCGTAAATAAACCACTTTTTCTGCAAGATTTTGTTCCCAGCACAACTTCCTACATCCCTCCATCACTGGAAGTAATCAATACTTTTCTGGAACAAAAACAGGCAGACGCAGCTTTACAGAATATCGAAAATTACCTGTCCAAATACATTCAGGCCAGTGGTATCACCAAAAATTTTCTTCTGCATCTGAGACTTGATATCGAACAAATTGTTTTTTCCTATCTACATAAAAACGGAATCGAAGCACACACTCTATTTTCTTCAGAAGAAAGAGACGAACTGATCACAAAATCTCTGGACGCTGTACCATATATGTTTAATTATCTGCGCTATCTGATACAACGCGCCGTAGAATACAATAGCTTCGTCAACGAAAAAGACTCCGTCGTTGATATTGTACTCAACTATATCCATCAGCACTACTCCGAAGATATCTCACGTACCATGCTGGCTGATATGGTTTATCTCAATCCAGATTATCTGGCACGACTTTTCAAAAAACAAACGCAGACCTCTATCATCAATTACATCACCACCTATCGGTTAGAAAAAGCAAAAGAGCTTCTGCTCAACCCTGACATCCCGGTTGGAACAGTTGCTTTGAAAGTCGGCTATGGAAATTATTCCTACTTTTCCAAACTGTTTAAAGATGTGGTCGGCTGCACCCCCAATGAATATCGAAAAAAATAAAAAGGTTCTTTCTACGGTATAATTTAGAGGGGCTGTCAAACTGACATCCCCTCTGTATCTATTCTATTTTATTCCTTATGCACTTTCAGAAATTTCATAGTAATTTCCGTTCCACTTCCTTCTTCACTTCTCAGCACAATACTTCCATTCAAAGTGCTGACCGCATGCTTCACAATAGAAAGTCCCAGTCCGGTACCTCCAATCTCTTTGGAATGACTTTTATCCACTCTGTAAAATCTCTCAAAAACTCTATCCTGATCTTCCTTTGGAATTCCCACACCTGTATCCTTGACTACAATCTGTATCTCATGTGCAGTCTGAGTCAGAAAAATGCTTACACTTCCATCATTTCGGTTATACTTAATGGCATTATCGCAGACATTATAAACTGCCTCTTCCAGAAGTGTCCGAACTGCTTCCATCTTCATACTGTCCCCACAGATATAAAGATGCACATTCATGCTCTGTGCTTTCTCCTTCAGACTTTCAAAGGCATTCTTACAAACCTGATAAACATCCACCAGTTCCCAGGTGTAGGATGTTTTTTCCTCGTCAAGCTGGGAAATCTGGATCACATCCTCAACCAGCTGAAGCAGTCTCTGGGATTCCTTATAAATACGCCCTGCAAACTTGGGAATATCCTCACATTTCACCAGACCGCCCTGCATGATCTCCGCAAATCCTGAAATAGAAGTCAGAGGAGTCTTCAGCTCATGAGAGACATTTGCCGAAAACTCTCTCCGCAGATTCTCCCTCTCAAGCTTCTCTGTCACATTCACAAGCAGGATCACAGCACCTTCTGTTTTTTGTCCACGTACCACAGGATTGGCAATCAACTGGATATCGCTTCCATTTAATTTCAATATCAGTTCCGCATGTTCTCCGCTGAGAACCTGCTCGATCGCATGTCTGAAATCTTCCGCACGATCCAGACAGTAAACACTTTCTCCCTGACATACTTTATCTACCCGGAACAGATTCCATGCACTGGAATTGGCAGAAAGAATCATGGTATACCTATCAATCACGATCAGACCTTCCTGCATATTTTCTGTAATAAGAGAGAATTCTTCCTGCTGCTGTTTTGCCAGTTCCAGCTGCTTCTGGATTTGCCGGTTCTGTTTATGGATTTTACCTAAAAGCGGAGAAAGCTCCTCGTAAATCTTATTCTCCTCCGGATGCTCCAGATCCAGCTCATTCACAGGTTTTACGATCCTTTTTGATATCACAGATGCCATGATTCCTGATAGAATCAGCATCAGAAATAAGAGTCCACATAAGGGAAGAAGAAGATTTTCAACCAGTGCCAGCACAGAATCCTGAGTGCCTGAAACTCTCAGCACAGTTCCATCCTTCAGACGCAGTGCATAATAAATTGTTTTCTCAGAAAGTGTATCCGAATACCTGGAACATTCTCCTGCACCATATTTCTCTGCTTTCTGAAATTCAGTTCTGTTCTTATGATTTTGCATTTCATCTGCATCAGCCTTATTATCAAAAAGCACAGTTCCATCCTTATTAATATAAGTAATCCTTGAGCTCTTATCCTTTACATTCTTCAGATAATCTGTTCCCTGTTGCTCCACACCATATGCCAGATAAGCAGCTTCCTTAGACAGCT
>ENA-OPTA01000653-OPTA01000653.1-human-gut-metagenome-genome-assembly--contig:-NODE-653-length-23072-cov-3.647261_pt1 | contig 23072 bp, 23 predicted proteins | sample MGYA00241813_ERZ501917 | MGnify/ENA primary metagenome ERZ501917 (study PRJEB25962, sample SAMEA2042408) | human gut metagenome | biome: human gut; feature: human-associated habitat; material: faeces...
TAGCTGCTGTGCATCTGCATCAGGTTAGGTTTGACGAAAAAGCGCGTCTTGCCTGAGCCGGAACCGCCGATGACGAGGATGTTCTTGTTGCGGGCGTATTTTGGCTGCTTTGGACGGCTGTTCATGGTCAGGAACTCCGTCTGCGTCAGAATGACGTTGTTGGAGAACTCCGGGTCCATGTACGGCTTGATGTCCTCTGGCTTGCCCCAGCGGGCAGATCCGTATTCTTCGCCCTGCCGGAACTTCTTGCGGTTTTTGCCCTTGACGTAGACTGCCAGCTTGAGCAGCACGCCAGCCGACAGACCGATGAGAAGATCGACGGGATGAAAGCTGGGCAGCGGATTTGCAAAGGCAGAGCCGAACACGGCAAAGCCGTTTGTCAGCTTGTCGATGAACGCTGCGCCGGGGGCGAGACGAAACACGGCGGCGATCTTATCCGCGAAGTAGAAGGCGAAGACATACGGAAGGTTCAGAAGAATGAGCTTCTTCACATCGGGTTTGTTCACAGCTCCACACCCCGATCCTTGGTTTTGACCTTGACCTTCTCCTTGTGCTGCGCCTTGCTCTGGGCTTTCTCCTGATCCAGCTTGTGCCGGATGGACGGCTGTTCCTTCTGCTTGACGGTTTTTGCGGAGAACTCCTTGAAGGCGGCGGTCATCACATCAACGTCCCGTCCCTTGAAGAAGACAAGATAGCTGGGCGGCTCAACGGAAACGTCTTTCTTGAGCGCAAAGTCCAGACCGTATTTGCTGGCAGTCCGCTCAAAGGACTTGATGTTGCCGTCCGTCACTTCGATGTTGGAGATGGCGGCATTCTGGCTCATCAGATGCTTGATGGACTGCTTGCCGCGATAGGTTTTTGGCTGCTGCATCTGCTTCTGTGCCTTCTCAATCTCCTGCACGAACTTGTCCAGTGCCTTTTTCAGCACCTCGGCTGAGATTTTGCCGCCCTTGATCATAATTGCAACAATTTTGGTGTTGACTTCATCCTGCATTGCGACGTTTACCTCCTTTCGTTGTAATGATTATGGGGACTGCTGCCGAAACTAAGGCGGCACAATCCGGCGATAGATGATTTTCATTTACACTGTCCTCCTTTCCGAGCATTGCTCACGATGGTATTCATTAAAGAGTGTCTTCACAAAGGCTATAATCGTAGGTCTTCGGCTTCTTTGACCCTGCCGATCTGTCCTGCCCGTAGAAATCATGATTGACGAGCGCGGAGTAGTAATTGTCTATCGTCAGAGAGGCGTTATACAGAGCGGTCAACAGGTACGCCCGGATATTACGGATGTCTGACGGGTTCTTGTTCATTGCTTCCAGAACGTACTCAATGTGGCTGCTATTCAGCTTGAGAAAGCGGGACTTAACCACTTGCTGCGGCATATCCTCACCGTTGATGCGGATGGTCGGCGCAGTGGAACAGACGGCATCCAGCATGATGTCCATGATCTCCCGGAAGCGGTCTTTATCGAACTTCGGATCCTGACAGAGAATGTCGTAGTCAAGATTCTCTTTGATAATCTCTTCATACTCGCTTCGCTCATCCATCCTGTCCATCCCATCAAGATTGATGGATTGATAGTTCTTTGAGAGAGTATTTCTTTCTTGGGTAATTACTTGATCAGTATTTATTTGTGCGGACTTATCCCCGCGTGGATTATCCACATCTGGCTTCTCCACACATGGATTTTCCGTGTGTGGCATTTCCCGTTCTGGCGTAGACTCCTGCGGCTCTTCGTATATCTCAAAGATTGTGCTGCTCATCCTGCCTTTACCGTCTCTCTGCCGGTGCCTGACGAGGTAGCCGTGTGTCTCAAGCTCACGGAGCGCGGAGAGAATGGCATCCGGACCTTCCTTGCAGATTGCAGAAAGTCCCTTGGTTGAGAACTTCCAGCCATCATTGAACGAGAGCATCTTTGAGAGAAGACCGACCGCCTTGAGTGACAGGCTCTTGTCTCGGAGGTGGAAGTTCGCCATGACGGTATAGCCACGATTTTTATTTACGCGATAGACTGCCACGAAAATCACCTTGCCATCTTGGAAAGCAGTTCTTCGCCGCACTTTTTCTGGAACTTCATTCGGATGACCTCCTTGCCCTTCGGCGTGAAGTAGGTCTGAGAACCGGTGTAGCAGAACGTCACAAAATCGCGGACGATGAACAGTCCGGCATTGCTGTCCTTGTTGTAGGGAAGTAGCTGCCCGGAAGGAGAGCGGAACAGGTACTTTTCTTTGAGAAGGAACTGGACGAACTTGCGCTCCGGGATTTTCAGTTCCTTCGCCGTCGTTCGGATATTGGTGCAGTCATCCGGATTGATGAAGGCGTCGTAGTAATCGGCTTTGGGCTTTGCCGTGTTCAGCTCACACTCAAGAGCCTTCACGCGATTCTTTTCCAGAATCAACGCCTGAGCAAACTCCACAATGACCGCCGGTTCCTTCTGAATACGTTCCAGAAGGGAGTCCGTCATGTAGCCGCCGGTCTTGCGGATCATGGGGATGACATCATGTGTGATCCAGCGTTTGAAGGCTTTGGCTTCGGGCTTACGGCTGCTCAGAATAAGCGTGTAAAGTCCAGGTTCGTTCACTACCGTCATGTTGGGATTGCCTCGTTTATTACCCTCATTTGAAATGAGGGTAATCATCTTCTCGTCCGCATCCAGCCGTGAAATGGCTTGTGACGAATTGCCGATCTCCAAAGCCCTGCACACGTCTACCGCCACAAACCACGGCTCGTTTTCGATCAGGGCTGTTCGGATTTCTCCAAACTGTTCATTCTTGAAGACTTCGATTTTGTTATCCATGATTGACTTCCTTTCCGGCAGCAGATGTGCCACTTTGATTTTTGAGGGTAGAAACGGGATTGCAGCAGTAGGGACACTCTGCAAACACGCAGGACTGATATTTCCAGAAGGGGCGATGAAAGCGGCAGCTTCGGCACTCAGGGAGAATGCCATCCGCGCCGCTGTCAAAATGCTCAAAGCCGGGTGTGGTCTGCATCAGCAATTCCAGTGCTTGAAGATCACCGGCTGTCATGCGTTTCATGCTTAAAAACTCCTTTCTTTCGCCGCATCGCCAGCAAATACTCCGGCTTTTGGGCAACAAAAAAAGAGGGTTTGCTTCTTACTCCAAATTGGAGAAGAAACAAACCCTCTTCGTTTACGATGTAGTTCAGATGATTTCTCGGATGGTATGAATGATACCGAGCAGCAGCCCGATGAAGAAGGCGAGTCCTCCGATGAGACCGCCTATGATTAAGTTCAATGCGAAAATGCCGACTGAGCCGGAGATGCCGTAACCGCTTGGAACGAGCCAGAGGCACATCCTCCGGATGCCGAATGGCAAGCCGACGCAGATCCACATTAGGAAGTAGTCGCATACGCCGTCAGGCATATAGATCGGCTTGAGAAATGACGCGAGGCAGAACGCAAGCGCGATTGGAAGCACAACTTCCTTCAAGAAGACTTTGATAGCACCCACTATATCCTCCTTCTGCCGGAAGTGTGCAGCGGCACCCTCCGGCTTGCTTGATTATTGTGAAAGTCCTTTGTTTTCGGTCAAAAAAAGAAGGGACTAAGCCAGAATGCCTTGGTTTTCAAGGTCTTTCTGATTTAGTCCTATTATCGCACAATAATCCTTCACCATAATGCAATGAATTTCCTGATTGCGAGCCATCTCAATTAGCTCATCGAACTTCGGCCTGTCAAAATGTGTTCCCGTGACACCGTCGTCGCAGAACACGATCACTTTATAACCATGGAGCGATTCATGTGTATCATAGTAATCCTGGAGTAACCGCCTTTGGTTGAAAACACTGTTACTCTCATTCTTCAATGCATTTGTTTTGAGATCTCGGTCTTCACTCGACAAACGAATATAAAACGCCAGCACCTTATCCAGCATATCTCTCCGCCTCCTTTCCTCGGGTCGCAGCGACATAGAGGACCTGTTCAATCTCATCACGATGGCGGAATGCCACTTCAACATGGCCATCGTTAAACAAGGTAAGCGTCTCAATGAAGGCTGCTGCCATTTCAGCGTCAAGGGACTCCTGATCCTTATACTTTTCAATCAACAGTGCCCACTGCATTTTGCTGCCAAATCCCGCTGAGTACTTTTCCTTTTCCTTCTCCAATTCAGCAATAAAGATCCTCAAATCATCCGCCCTCCTAGAGTAGTCCTCGCTCAGATCTGTGTAATCTTGATGGCTCAGAAGCCCATCTGCAAAATCGCCATACAGGGCTGCCTTCAGCTGATTGAACTTTTCAATTTTTCTCTTTGCATCATCAATCTGGGTTTCATATATCTGATAGCGGGTCTGCGAAGAAGGCGTAGCATTCAAGTTGGCAATCAGTCTCTGGGCATCGGAGAATGCTCTTATCTGAGTTTGGATAAGCCGCAGGGCAAGGGACTCTACATCCTCCTGTTTGACCGCTTTCTTGGGACAAATGGTGGCATTGTAATTCTCATGGAGAGTGCAATAATAGTAATAACCGCGATTAGATTTACTGCGCAAGTACATACTGCGACCACATTCTCCGCAACGAAGAATTCCTTTGAACATACTTCTTCGTTTGCTCTTGGAATCGTAGATAGTCGCAAGGCCCTGTTCACTTTGCATAGCCGAGAGGATGCCCTGAACCTTATCAAAAAGCGCTTTGGAAACAATGGGTTCATGCATACCTTTATGGATAATCCATTCCTCTTCGGGCGTTTTAACTGTAGTCTTTGTCCCCCGCTCGCACAGCTGGCTTCTGTACCTTCCGGACACAATCCAACCAAGATAGACCGGATCGACAAGAATTTTCTTGATCGTTTGCAGATACCAGATGGCATTTTTGAACTTCTCCGTCTTCCGCAAACCAATATCGTACAGATAGCGTCCGGGACTGGGCACCCCTTGCTCATTCAGAGTTTTCGCTATGAAGTGGAGAGTATGATTCTCTGCCACCATACGGAAAATGGCAAGAACGATTGGTCCCGTTTGCGGATCAGGAAATAGGTGGTACTTGTCATCCGGATCTAACATATATCCATATGGCGGAGTGCCAGTGGTCCACTTACCAGCAAGCTGCTGCGTCCGTTTCACCGCCCGAATCTTCTTGGAAATGTCTCTCGCATATGCCTCGTTTGCAAAATTTTTCAGTTGGATTGAAATGTCGGCATCATCCCGCAATGAGTCAAAACGATCGGTAACGGAGATAAAGCGCACACCCATTCTCGGAAAGATCTGCTCAATATACTCACCGCTCTCAATCATATTTCGCCCCAGACGAGACAAGTCTTTGACAATCACACAGGTCACCTTGCCAGCTCGGATGTCATTCATCATTCGAGCGAATTCCGGGCGCACAAAGCTAACTCCCGAGATATCGTCATCACAATAGAGGTCAAAGACAACTAAATCCTGATGCTGGGAAACAAAGTCCTTCAGCAACGCAATCTGATTACCTATGGTGTCTGCTTCTCGCTTCTGTTCGTTCTCAACCGAGATTCTGGCATAGAGCGCTACCTTGTACTGGACGGGTCCTACAACAACTGCGGGTGTGGCTTGGACATTTTTTCTGCTCTTTCTTGCCATGCTTACATCGCCTCCTCTAGTATTCCACGCGCGGCATATTCCTGCAGGCTGCTCACCAAACGGGCATAGTCCTCGGAATGCTCAAAGATGATTTCCAACTTTTCGTCTTTGTGAATAACAACTTTTTCAATGCACTCCAGAACAACTGCCCGCGTGAGTGATTTCAATCCTCGATGTTCGGTAAATGTCTTCATCCAGTTGTCCGGGGACTGTTCGCCTGAGAGATAGATACTGAGTTCTCGGTCGATCTGCTCCTGAGCAATCAGCGCATCGGCAATTCTTGCATCATACTGACCTCTGATGTCACAGAAGTCAGTCTTCGAAATGAGTCCTTCTTTCATATCTTCATAGAGAGATGCCTTCAGATCGCGATAACGAGCGATTTCTGCCGCAAGTTTTTCTCTGCGCTGCTCACACTTGGCAACATTGATTTTCTGATATGGCACCTGCTGAATTTCAGATAGACACCGGTCGAGCTCAACCACCGCGCTGATATGCCCTTGCAATAGCTGAAGGACAGCTGCCTCAACCTGTGCCTCTGGTACCTGCTTGAGCTCACAGCGATCCTCTTTCGTGCGCACACTGCAGCGGAAATAGCTGTATAACTTATATCCGTTGTTAATTGTGCTTCGAGTAACTGCGTTCCCGCATTCTCCGCATTCCAACAAGCCGGATAACGGATAAACTGTCGTTGCTCGTGGTGCTGCTCTCGTATCTATCAGAAGAGCTTTTTGCGCAAGATAGAATGTCCTCTTCGTGACAACAGGCTCATGGGCGTCGTGGATCACAACCCACTCGTTTTCTTCTGTTGGTATTGATTTCTTGATTTTATAGTTTGGTCTACGGCGAAGGCCTTGGCGGAGGGTTCCAATATAAATCGGGTTGGTGAGTATCCGGGCAACTGCCTGCGCTGTCCATTCGCACCGTTCCTTCATTTTGAAGCCGGAGAATAACGGCTCTCCCTTGTGGCGCTTATACTCCAGCGGCGCAAGAATTCCGCTCTCTGCAAGCCGAATTGCTATGCCATTGTTCGTCATGCCTTGAATTTTCCAGTTGAAAATATCCTGGACAACTGTGGCAGCATAGGGATCGGGCTCAATTCGATTGTGGTTTCCCTCGCACTTCTGGTACCCATACGGTGCAAACGGACAAATAAAGTCACCATGTTTCCGCTTCACTTGTAGCTGGCTTCTGACCTTCACTGAGATGTCACGGCTGTAGTTGTCATTCATCAAGTTCTTGAGCGTGATGCTAAACTCGCTACTCTCGTCACGGGTAATCGTGTCGATGTTGTCATTGATAGCGATTAAGCGCACCCCTAAAACAGGAAATAGACGGTGGATATACTTTCCGGAATTGATATACTCTCTTCCGAAACGGGACAGGTCTTTTACGACCACGCAATTGATCCGTCCAGCCTTAATATCGTTCAGCATGCGCTGAAAGGCTGGACGGTCAAAATTCGTCCCTGTATATCCATCGTCTATACGAATGGAGACAATATTAAATTCAGGCTTATCCTTCAGAAAGTCCAGGATAAGCTGCTTCTGGTTAGTAATGCTGTTGCTCTCACGGCCAGATTGCGCCGCAACGATGTCTTCCTTGGAAAGACGCACATAGATGGCGGTATTAAACACAGCCATCTCATTCGCATTATTCTGCATAATCTCACTCCTTTGGCGTGGTCTGTCTGCCTAAGGAGTGAGTATGCTTGATTTAGTCCGAGGCTATTTTACCACATCTATGGCCCTTTATCCAGATGAAAAACCGACCTGGCAAGAATTACATCATATTCTGCTGCTGCAGCAGATGCTTGAACACTTCCTCAAAGGATGGCCCGTCCTCTTTGTACTTCACCTTGACAGCAAAGTTGCCCACTCGGACACAGTATGGATTCTTCACTTGCTTCAGATAACTGAGCACCCTTTCACGCACAGGCAAGGATTCATCAATGTGAACGGTGCTCAAGTCTACAAGCTGAGACTTGTCTACTGTCCGAATATCAACCGCCTTCATCGCTTCCCACTGCTCGGGTGTGATATCTCTTGGATCATCAGGGATTTCAGATGCGATATATGGCACTGTACCAGAAGTAATCTTAGGTTCTTCCATAATACCGATAGCACCTCCTTGGGATATTATCCCTAGTATTATTTGGATTATTCCGGCAGTTCACTCCTCATAATGAATGTAGAAATGAGGGTGTGTTTGACCACCCCCCTCTACTAAAAATTCGTGATCTGCCCAAAAATCATTCCGGTCTCTCTACGCTGAAAAGAGGGATAATATCATAATTCCCATCTTCTGCAGTTTCGAGCCCCAGCTCTTCCAATACCTGTCTTTGAATGTCAGGCTTCAAGTCATCAATATAGATCTCAACGCTCATTTGTCTTCCTCCTGATAAGACTTTTTCAAATCAATCCACTTGCAGTCCGGATAGTTCCCTCGCTTACAGCCAAGGCAGTTGGTCGTAAGGCACTCCTCGAGCCAACATGTGTAGCAGGTATCCATCCCAATATAGTCGCTTGAGGCATACCAAAAACCTGCAGGGGGGCGCTTAACAAGCCAACCGCCACAGACATTACAGTTTTTTTCTTCCCAAACGACCTTTTCAGATTTATCCCACTCAATCTCCTGGCCGCACATGGGGCAGAAGTTCCATCTCGGATGGTCATCATCGCCATCAAACAGAGCCTTCTCACAGTTCGAGCAGGTATAGACTGACTTGATGTTCGGTCGCTCTTGGTTTTCAATAGGAACCATATAGATTCTCCTCATACGCAGAGGGCTGCAGCTAAAATGCTGCAGCCCAAGTCATAATCATTTGTTCCGGAAAAGGTGCTTATAGAGATCATCTACGCCTTTCCGCTTTTGTGTCCAGGTAATCGGTGCCATTTCAAAACCAGCGGCCGCACCCATCTCAATATAACGATCACGCGCTTTCCGAACTTCCTCTTTGACCTGATAATCCGAATCGACCATGACGTTGATTCTCTTCACGCCAATGGAGTCTAGTTCTTCAAGGGCTCGTTCGTACTGAGAATAGCTCGGTATGCCTGTAAGGCCCACGAAACCACACTCATAAGGTGAACCCTGCGCAAAGCTGTAGGCAAGGTCGGACTTCATAACTCCCTCCGTAAGGCAAACCACTTTATCGCCTTCATGAACGCCGACATAATGCGGGCAGCACTTCGACTGTGTTCCGTAGTACTGGTCAACACTCGTTAGGTTATAGAATTTCTGGTTGTAGACCTTATCAAGCCGAACCTGAATGGCTTCAATTTGGCCGAGCAGGTTTCGGTCGGGTAGCATGATTCCCGAACCTCGGATATCCAACACCCATTGGCCAGAGTCCTTCTGACAGTAAAATCCGGGAACCCCATCAAGAATGCAGCCACGCTCCAACAGCTCTGTAACAATCCGTTTCAAACGTGTTGTGGGCGTCGTTCGATAGCATAGCCGCTCCATCTCCTCTGATTTTAGCCCGCGCTCTTTCAAAGCGGATTGATGTGTTGGGCATAGAGTCAATAATGAGAGAAGGTTGGAATACGTATTATCCCGTACCTCAGCCGAGGCAATAGGGAGTTCTACCGTTTCTATGGAGCGAGGCTTCCGCTTGCATTTGCGCACTGGTTCACCTCCATCTGGCCCGAATATTTTGCAGAGTTCTTCGTAAGCCGTATGGAGATTGACATCACAGTACTCCGCATAAAGATGGAGGATGCCCCCACCTTTACCACAGCGGTTACACCGAAACACATTATCGCGGATCTTGACATTCATATGAGCTTTCCGATCTGCACAGAATGGACACCTGCAATGCAGTTGAGTCCCGGTATCTCGTATGACTTCGATACCAAGAAGTTCAACCACTTGCTCAATATCACATGGCAGATCAGGTATTCTGCCCATCTAAACCACCTCCCTTAGCTAGGGGAAGAATCAGCTGGCCATCTGGCCTACCGTTTCCAGTAGCTTTGTAGCCCCTGCTTTTAGTGCGAGATTATGGCCGGAATAGTTCTTCACATACCACGCGAGGTCGCCCGGACTCTTCATAGCGATTTCACCGAGAGACCATCCACTAAAACGGCCAAAATCAACCTTAACGGCTTTGGCCTGTTCAATGGTCATGACACGCAAGTACTCATCCAGCGTTTTTGGGGGCTCCGGAGCAGAAGCGTGAGACTGCTGCACAGGAGGCTGAACCTGCTGCTGAGTAGGCTGGGTAGATTTAGGCGCTGTCGCCGTCTGAGAGAAGACTGGAGGATCCGTTGTCGGTTGAGCGGTAAAACTCGCCACGACACTACCAGGGTGTCCTGCATCTTCATCAGGAGGCATCTTGATTGGGGCATCCGCGATGATACTGGCCAAAGTCTCACCATTCATACAGAACTGCGTACCATAACCTGCATCAGCCAACGCACGGCCCTTTGCGACTGTTTCGGCGATCTCCAAGAAGCGATCGCCAAAGCGGTCTTCCGTTGAGAAACGCTGAGAATACGCCTTCCCAATGAACTGGTCAGCTGGGTCAGCCTTATCGGCATAGATCCTGCAGCATACGATTGCATTCTTCTCATCAACTCGGATAAGCTCCGGGTCGATCTTTCCATTCGGATGGTGCAGGCGGAACCAAAGAAGGCGATATTTGACATCAAGGTAGAGATCGTTTTCGCCTTCCTCACCCACGGTAGTACGCACGAAATCAGCGGGGTTAAAACCATCGACAGCGTTGATGGCAGGGATCACATTAGAGTTCGATTCACTCATGGTAATTGTCCTTTCACAATAAATGTAGAAACGAGGCAGCTTTTGACCACCCCGTTTCCCAAATAATCACGCTACTCGCCGACTCAGCTCGCGGTTATAATAAGCCACGATTCGATCCGCGAGTACCGTATTCCTTTGACCCACATCACATTTATGGATCGCAACAAAGACTGCCTGCTTTTGCCCAATCAGGATGACCTTCGCCTTGGCTCTGGTCACAGCAGTATAGAGCAAATTCCGCCGCAGCATGATATAGTGCTCTTTCAAAAGAGGAACAATGATGACAGGATACTCCTGTCCTTGGCTCTTATGAATGGTCGTACAGTAGGAGAACTCCAAATCCTCCAGCATTTCCTGCGTGTACTGTAGTGTCCTTCCATCCAAAAGCCTCACGCATGTGATCGTCTCATCATCCTCTTTCTTCATGTCGGTTATGACGCCGACATCGCCATTTGACACATTGATTCGATTTGCCGTCTGCATAATGCGGTCACCAACTCGAAATACTCGACTGCCACACTTAACCTCTTTCTTCAGGTTGTTTGGCGGGTTGACAAGGTCTCGAATGGTCTCATTCAACGCATTTGCCGCAACCGCACCTCGCTTACGGAGAGGTGAGAGAATCTGCACGTCCTCAATACCATGCAAAGAGACTTCCTGCAGATAGTTCTTGATGACCAACTGCGCAGCCTCTTCCGAGTTCTGAACTTCCAAAAACTGAAAGTCATCCCCGAACTGAAGATGTGTGTCGTTGTGGTTGATGGCATAGGCGTTTGTGATGATACGGCTATTAGATGCCTGGCGGAAAACAGTCTCTAAGACTGCCGTAGGAACCTTTTCACTTCGAATCATCTCTCGCAGCACATTACCCGCGCCAACAGATGGGAGCTGGTCAGCATCACCGACAATAATCAGCTGAGCGCCCGACTTGATACGATCAAGGAGGATATACGCAAGGCGCATGTCCACCATTGAAAACTCATCAACGACTACCAAGTCTGCTGATAGTAACTCTTTGTCGTTCAGCGGGCTGTCTTCATCCGTCACAAGGCCAAGCGCCGAGTGAAGTGTAGATGCGTGCATTCCCGTCTGTTCTGCCATGCGCCGACTGGCACGGCCAGTTGGTGCAGCCAGCAGGACTTCATTCGCAGGGAACGCAGCTTTATAGATATCCAGGATGAATCGTAGTGTTGTGGTCTTTCCGCTGCCGGGGCCTCCGGTCATGATGGAGATCGGATGCGAGAGGCACAGCTTCACAGCATTACGTTGCGAAGGAGCCAGTCTTTGATGCAAGGTCCTCTCCGCATTGTCGATTTTGCTGTCCAGATCGTCGATCTTTGTAAAGCCCTCTTGGAGTATCATGGACACAATGCGCTTAGCTGACTTAACTTCGCACATGCGCTCGTAACTCAGGTATACACGGCTTCCCTCAACATAGATACGGGATTCCACACGTTCATTTGAGATCGCTTGGCAGATTTCCTCTTCGGAAACCACTTCATCATCGCAGCCCATATTGAGAAGCTCATAGCACTGGCCAACCGTCTCATCAACGGATAGAAAAAGATGCCCAGATACGCGTGCCTCATCCAGCACATAGTTGATCGCACCGGAGTATCGCAAAGGGTGCTTTAAGCTAACTTTTGTTTTACGGGCAACGGAATCGACTGTCATGAAGCCAAAGCCTTTGATCTTACAGAGTTGGAATGGATCCGTCTTCACGATTCTCAGGCTGTTATCTCCGAACTCTTCTCGGATCATCGCAACCTTTTTCATCGAAACACCGAAAGGCGCCAAGTATATCATGAGATCACTCAAGGCTTTCGTTTCCCCGTAGGATTTGATGATAGCCTTGAGTTTTTTCTGGGCAATCCCCTTGACGCTAAGCAGCTTGTCCGGCTCTTTCTCCAAAACCTCCATCGTCTTATCGCCAAAGCGAGCGACAATGGCCTTTGCGGTCTCAGGGCCAATTCCTTTGATGATACCGCTGCTCAGGTAAGCAAGGATGCCGGCTTGATCTCTCGGCACGACTTCCTTACACATTGAAACCGACAGCTGTAGACCGTGTTTGGAATTCTCCCATGTGCCATCCAGTTCCACTTCCACGGCATCTGTAGCAATCAGATGATAGCCAATTGCCGTGAAATGGATCTTGTCGTCATGGTAGTAAGATCGATTACGGGCTTCCTTTGGAACAGACTCATCAGAAGTACTGTAGGCAAAAATGCAGAAGCCCTTATCTGACTTAAAGATGGTTCTTTCATACCGACATAGCATTTGATCACTCCTTATGCGATGGCCGATTTGACCACCTTAAAGATTCTTGATTCCGTCTGATCCACAAACTCATCATAGATATCAGGATACTGAGCTCGCAGAGCGGATAAACGGTCCTTTGATATTCCTTCCCGATACAGAGGATTGTAGGATACTTTGAAACACTCGCCGCCCTGTTCACAGGTTCCTTTGCATGCGGTACCCATCTCTTCGACGATGGGAGCATAGAGGAATTTGATGCGAGTCTCAAGTGCTTTTACCTGAGCATCTAAAGCTCTCTTTTCCTCTTTGAGTGCCAGGATCTCCTTGAGGTTCACCACAAACTTGCGGTCAAGATCCACGGTCGGTTCGGACTTGTCAGCAGGGCCGAAATAGCGACGGAGCGACTCCAGAACTGCATCTGGCTTTTCGACCAGGGGCGGCTCCACACGAGCCATGACGTGATTATTCCAGAATGCCGACAGCTCCATGATCGTGTTCTCTTCTTCCTCGAGGTCACGCTCAATCTTTTGCCATACAAAGTCATTCTCATTATTTGAGAACAGGCAGGCAATGAATGCAACATCGATATTCATCACCGACATGTAGTGCCGAACCTGCAATTCATAGTGGCGAGGGACTGCGCCGTTCGCCCATTTGAATTGCATGTCATAGTGCGCCGTTTTGCACTCTAAGATGGCCTTACGTCCATCCGGCAGGGTTACAAAACGATCCACATCGGCAATCAGGAAGGGGAAAAACGGGTGTTGGTACATCCAGTGGTCTTCATACACAGATAGTCCGGTCTTCTTTGCGAAGATTTGAGCTACCACATCTTCGAGCAAATGCCCAATCTGGAATGTGATGCTTCTGTCCGGCCCATCATCTGACATGACGACCCCAATTTTGTCATAATAAAGGTCTCGTGCCGTGCGATATGGGGAGGAATTAAGGGCGACAGCTACATCGCTGCCGCCAATTCCTTTTCGCCTCCAACTGAGCCATTGATCCTCTGTTAGAGTTGTGATGTCCACCAATCTGTTTGGCGTGTAGTTCAGGTTCAGGCCCATAGCCTACACCTCCTCGCAGCGATCAAACCCACAATTGCCGCATTCTGGGCATTCCTGATCATCAGGATCCTCGAACGAGGCAAAGCTTATTATCTCCCCGCAGTGCCGACACTTATAAGCAAGTAGATCTTTTTCGGTGTGCTCTACCGTCCCTGTGTCATCGCAGGTAATGTGTTCCTCAAAACATATTCCCGGCTCTGAGGTCTGGATCATGACAGAAACGCCATCTTCTGCGCAGGCCTCTGAGAGAGTCAGGCACTCACTAGGAGAATTCTGAGGATATCCACCGATCAAGCAACTGTATGCTGACCATGCGAACGACGCGACAAACGAGTAACTTGCTTTGGCATCGACGGCAAGCTCGGAGAATTCTTTCATAGCCTCATCAATGAATGCCTGTCTTTTCGACTGGATGAAGCTCCGTGCAAAGAAACGCTTGCCTGGAATGGTTGAAGGATCGTCTTCGCTGACAAACCGTTCAATGAACGACTTAATGCCATCCCGTGTACCGGTGACATTTACATACCCAAACGCCCAATTAGGCATAATCTATCCTCCTTACTCTTCAAAATCAGTATTGTAGTGCTCGACGATCTCAGTCGGCTCGTCAGATGCACAGTTGCCGTAGACAACAGTCTGAAGTGCTTCCTTGTTTGGATCGTATTCTACGCAAGCCAGGATCGCTGTAGCGCCATCCTTGCGTACATAGTCGATGAAAACGCCTGGATAGTCTGCTGCACAGTCAGTCTTATCGTGCTTAGCGTAAATCGCGAGTTGTCCTACTGGCGTATCAACAATAAAATGCCGAGTCTTTTCCATATTCAATCCGCTCCTTGTTTTCGGTGATATCTTTTATGACTGAATCCATAGCGGAGAGTACTACCCCAACTCCCTCGAAGATGTGGTCACTATCTAATGCCCACATCATGTCATGGAATTCGCCCTCTGGCGTATAGACAAAGCACTCCCACCAGTTGTTGTGTTCCATATCGAGTCGATACCGTTTATGCGTATCACCCATGGCAGCATATAAGGCATGGCCCGTCTTCAGATATGGCAAAACATCAACGCCAAAACGTCCAGAGTTACTCTTATCTTTGACATAGAGTAATTCTGTACCATCACTCTTATCGTAAAGTGTGGCGTAGATATCTCCGCAGGCGTGAATGGCAAAAACACACCCGCGCACCTTGATAGATACCACCAGGCCGCCGTACCAGAGGGAAGAATACTGCTTGCGGCAAATCGGCTGATGGAATTCAACTTTGATAGGTTGATGTATCTTTCCAATCTGCTTTCTGATCTGCCAGCAAAGGTGTAGACGTTGTAAGGTGCTGATGCCTTCGAAGGTTATATTCTTCATGTGAGATCACCACCTCTTACCACTTAAAGTCACCGGGATGATCATACTCATGCCAATTCACATTCAAGGCACGAGATACAATCTCCTCCAACTGAGCAATCCTCAGCCCAGAGGCACCGTCACACTGCGCAGAGAAGATTACATCACTCATCTGCATGAAGAGTTCATAGGCCGTGCAAGGACTGTCTCCATGAATTGCTACGAAATAGTCCATAGCTTCATAGGAGGCTTTCTTCGGGGCCTTGATTCTTTTCAGGACACGCATGAGTGTAGTGACGGGATAGAGGATCTCGATGTTCATGAGCTGAACCTGCTTATCGACTGCTTTCTCGAACTGCGCATAGACCAGACCAAGCTGCTCCTCGAAGTACTCCATGCCAGATCCGTTCTTGTGCTCGGTGCGGACGGGATATCCCAGTGGGATAATCCGGGACTCTGCGCCGGCCAGGAAGATCGGATAGAGGTTCGCTCCACTCATGCCGACATCGGAGGTGGAGAAACGCAGTGCTGGAACCAGTTTGTCGGCACGCAGGCCTTTGGCGGCAATCTCCCGGTGGTATGTATCAAGGAGCTTGTCTGCCTGACCATCCAGGCGCCAGATAGCGGTTGCGATAGAGTGATCGAAGTGGGCGGTCATGAAGCGATTACCGGGATACTCTCGATCGAGGAAGTCATTGGTCGCTTTGAACAGGGGTAGCATCTCCATAACGGTGTAGTCTTTCGGATCGCCACCATGTACTGCCGATACCTTCTCATCTGCGATTTTGATCAGGCTGTCACCAGAGGCAACGCCCATGCAGTAGTTGAGAATCTCAGCGAATACGCTTTTGGAGACTTTGTTGAGGGCGTGACCGGAGATGCGGGCACGCTCCAGAACGGTCTTGAGAGCACAGGAACGAACCGGGTAGTCCTTACCATCCACCTTCAACAGGAGGCTGGTATTCTCCATCGTGTCCTCCAGAACATCTGCATCGCCGTTGTGGTCGTAGATCTGCATATACAGATTTCCAAGCGTGGATCCCCGTTCCACCGGCTCAAACCGGAGTTCCTTTGACGGGGCTGTCATCCACTTGCTACGGGCCTGCCGAGTACTGAGGAACTGAAAGAAGTCCCCCGACTCGCTGAAGCTACGACTGAAGTTGTCCGCGAATACTTTGCTTTCCATCATTTGCTTGTTCCACCTTTCAAATAAATATTTCTCAAACCCGCAATGCGGAATTTGGACAAAAAAGAGCGCTCTGATCCGAAAACTCAAATCAAAGCGCAAAGAGAGCGGCGAAACAAATTGTCCGCCCAGAAATGCCAGAATGTGTTGGCTCACAGCTTATGAAGCTCCATAACAGAGATGAAATCTAATAAGTACAGAGTCAGAATACCATTGGAGCTTTACTCGTGCCAGAATACCTAATTCTGCTTTCTGGGCAAAAATCAGCTCACACGTATTGCATCCACCCTCCTCAAACGCAAACCTCATTGCTATTCTTACCATATAATGCCAACGAGCTTTGCACATTATTCTGAAAACGCAATCACAATGAGCTTTTGCTTGCACCATAAACTTGGGTATGTTATTATAAAAGTGCAATCGCAAGCATGGTGTTAGGAGCTGATTATTTTGCCAAGAGGAAAACTGTTAAACGGTCTGGTGACGCAGCAGAAGGTATTGCGGGCAGCGGTGGCGCTGTTCCTGGAAAAGGGCTACACCAGAACCACCACCGGCGAGATCGCAAAGGCGGCGGGCATCGGACAGAGTTCGTTCTTCCATGTTTTTCCCAGTAAGGAGGCGCTGCTGCTGGAGTTGGTACAGCGGATGTTCAGCGGGCAATTCGCTCTTGCGGGACAGCACAGCGGGGAACAAGACCCTGTACTCCTGTACGCCGTGGAAACGGCCCTCCAGCTCCACATCGCCGAGCTGACCGAGCCGCTGCGGGAGTTGTATGTGATGGCATACTCTCTGCCCTCCATCGCGTCATATCTTTACAAAAGCACAACGAAGCGGCTGCAAGTCATCTTCGGGCCTTATCTGCCGGAGGCACAGCCCAAGGACTTCTACGAAATGGAGATCGCGTCCGCCAGTATCATGCGGGGCTTCATGTCGGTTCCCTGTGACGTGTATTTCACGATGGACGCCAAGATCTCCCGCTTTCTGGACTGCTCGCTCAAGCTCTATGACGTGCCGAAGGAGAAACGCGCGGCGATCACGGCGGCAGTCTTGCAGATGGACCTTCACACAATGGCTTTGGGCATCATCCAAAAGACAGTTCAACAAGCTGAGGAGGGCTTTGAGGCCCTGACGGAAAAACAAATTTAGGCAAGGGGATATCCCCTTAGTTTCTCCACCGGAGAAACGAAATGACTTTCATCACGGAGGGATTACGATGAAGAAACGATTTTTGAGTATTCTGACAACTCTGTGTCTGTGCCTGACACTGCTGCCGTCGACGGCGATGGCGGGCAGTTCGACCCCGGTAGACGTAAATACTTGGACCGAGCTTCAAACTGCTATTAACGGCAATAACGATGCAATACTTAAAAGCGACATTGAATGGGGTGGCAGTTCCATTACGGTTCCGACAGGGAAAAATGTGACAATCAACCTCAATGCTCACTCCATCGATGCTAAAAACAACGGTACCGTTATCAAGGTATATGGCACCTTGACGCTTGAAAACACTGGCGATATAGGCTTGGGCGGAGGTACCGGCTCTGGTTCTGACAGCGGTCGCCTAATGAACGGAACGTCCGGTGATAAGGGCGGTGCAGGCGGCATTCTGATTGCTGACGGCGGTACGCTGATTATGAATGGCGGTTGGATTTATAATTGCACATCAACAAATTCAAGTGATGGTGCCGGTGGTGTGTATGTTTCTGAGGGCGCAACCTTTGAAATGAGTGCCGGTGTCATTCGCCAATGCAACGGACACCCCTCGGAAGGTCTACTATCCACAGCCAGTGGTGTTGTCAACCGTGGTACTTTTACTATGACCAAATTTCCTATTTTATACTCTGGTAATGCCACTTCCACCAACACATCTGACACCATTGTTTACAATTCAGGAACTTTTAACGCGAATGCATATAGTAGTAGCCCCATATGCAGCAGCGCAGAGAGTAACAAATCAAATGTTGTTAACATGGGTACTATTCAAAGTGCGCCTAACACTTATGGACCCAAGTTTCAGGTTCCTGTAATCAACATGGGTTTCGGTACAATCTCCGGCGGCGTCTATGAGAGTACCGTAAGCAACAGCGGCACCATATCCGGAGGTACCTTTAAGGGCACCGTTAACAATTGTGATGATCGCGGACAACTGGTAGGCAGGATTTCCGGCGGTGATTTTCAATCTGCTACTGTAAACGGCAAATATACCGTCAATGTTACGGCAGGCAAAAATATGAAAGTCACCTCCGGCAGCACTACCCAGAGTGATTTGTTGGTCCAAGATATGACCCCGGTTGTTGTAACAGCCGACAACGGCTAATACTTCCCCACCGATTACACCGTAGCCGAGAAGGATGGCGTCAAAGTTACCCGCAACAGTGCCTCTCAGGTCACGGTTTCCGGTATGCCGTGCTTTAATGTAGATATTACGCTCCCGGCAGCTACGGCTAAAACCCAGGCAGCAGCGCCGAGCGCAGTCTTTACCGCCACCGGCTCTGACACGGGTAAACTTACCGATGTTGATTCCGGTATGCAGTACAGCCTTGACAAGGGCGCTACTTGGAAGAATATCAATGGTTCTTCCGCCGAACTGACAGGACTGACGAGCGGTACCGAAATCCAGATTATCAAAAAGGGCGGAGCAACCGCGACGGATTCTGCTATCCAGACGATTAAGCTCACGCAGGCTGCAACACCGACTGCGTCTTTCGCCGCAACCGGAACAGACTCCGGTACACTGAACGGCGTAACGTCCGGTATGCAGTATCGAATCGGCAAAGGTGAGTGGTCGGATATTACGGGCGAAAGTGCCGCTCTCACCGGACTGTCCAAAGGCTCTGTTATTCACGTTAGAACGAAAGGCACCGGAACCACTCTGTTTTCTCAGCCGCAGGACATTACCTTAGCGCAGGCAGAAAAGCCGACTGCGGCCTTCACCGCCACCGATGCAAACACCGGCACACTTTCCGGTGTGACAACCGGTATGAAATACAAAATCGGTGATGGTGGTTGGAACGAAATTTCCTCTAATGCGGATATTTCTCTAAATAATCTTTCCGCCTGCACCATCTCGGTTATGCAGCGCGGCGGTGAGAAACTGGACTCCGAAACCCAGACCATTCAGGTCACCAAGCCCGATGCACCTGCGGCTTCCGTACAAAACTGCATCAACGGCAATGACGGCAAGCTGACCGGTGTGAACAACACCATGGAATACCGCAGTTCCGGTGCGGGAAGTTGGACTGCTATTGACGGCAGCGAGGTACCCGGGCTGGCGGCCGGCAGCTATGAAGTCCGCTGCAAAGCAAGCGGCACCGCGCTTGCCTCTGCGCCGCAGACGGTTACGATTGGAAGCTATGCCGCACAGCTGACCAAATCCAACAACGATGTCAGCTATTATGATTCGCTGAAAGCGGCTGTCGATGCAGCAACAAGCAACTCCGGTAGTACCGTTAAGCTGCTGCAGAACATCAAGATTGAAGCATATTCGCTTGGTATTGAAGGCTGTAAAAATCCCTTTACCATTGATCTGAACGGTAAAACGCTCAGCACTGATAGTTCCGATGAAATTCCCGGCAATCTTGTTTTCTATTTGAAAAACAATGACGCACAACTTACGCTGATCAATTCGGCATCTACGCAGGCTGTCATTCAAAGCCAGCGAGCCTTTCACATTCAGTACAGCGGCAGTGTGATCATCGGCAAGCCGGACGGCAGCGACAGCATTGAGAATGTAGCCAAAATGCTCGGTCACTCCAATATCAAGATGACGCAGCACTATGCAAGGGTACTCGACAGTTCCATTCTGAAAGATATGAATAATGTAAAGGATGTACTTTCAAATTGTCTGTAGCTTATGAAAAGAGAAATTATCCATATAACGGAGGATGGCAGGATTGTTATTCCTGCTGTCCATCCTGATAAGATTCGTATGGACGAAGCCGAACTTGTCAGCTTGTTCAATGTGGTTGCACCGACCTTACGAGCAGCGAAAAGAAGAATATATAAACTTGAGATATTGCAACCATTCACCGCAGAACAACGTATTCCGTTAAAAGAGGGGTATCAGGTAGTCTATAACCTGGAAATGATATTTGCGCTTGCCTTTCAGATTAATACTTATCCGGCCCAACAATTACGTGAGTATATAATAAGCAGACTGTTCCAATCTGAAAAGTCAATGGTTATCTGCATGGTGAATGGTAACCATAAGTCATATCTAAAATGCTGATAAATATTGATTTCAGTGTTTCATGCGGATAATAAGACGCAAATTTTGCAGTTAATTATCCGCGAAACTCTCTTAAATTAGTATTATATAAAGTTTATCGTGATAAATCATTACCTTTGGAAGTAAATATTAAAAATATGATTGAACCTTTCAAAGATTATGGAGATTTTGTAAACCATAAAAACGAACGAATTATCTGTTTCAATGTAAGCAGAACATATTTGGGTTGTGAACGTCCGAATTTATATGAATGTACCCGCAAATATTGGAGATTAAATGGTCAACGAGCCAAGAAAGCAGATTTAGTTTTTGCAATTTGTTGTGGTTATATTGTTGGAATCTTCAAGCCGCATCACTGGTTTCCTACCCAATGTGAGAAATACAAAGGACGATGGGAGTTTGAAGGAGAACAAATATTTGATTCTCCTTACCAGAATCAAGATATATCAAAAATCGTACGTAACAGACAAAATCCTGTGATGTATATAAACATGTAGTTATATGACAGCAAATTCTGATTTAATAATATATCAAGAAAACGAACTTTACGGCCTGAAAGATTGTAATGACAATGTCATTATTTCTCCTCAATATAAGGAAATGTATCCATTCAGTTGTGGTTTAGCTCTCGTCAAAAACAATAAGTCCCAACTTGGTTACATAAATAAAGAAAATAAACTCATAGTACCGTTTGATTTATATTCTTGGTGTGACCCACAATTCGTTTGTGGATATGCTCGGGTTGTACGCTATAATACAATAAGCGGGAAAGACGAATGGGGAATTATAGATACAGATGGTAATGTCATACCTATAAAATATGATAAGATATGGTCTCTTAATGAAAGTTATCTACATTCGGTTAAAGCTTTCATTGAAAATAAAGAGGTTCTTATAAATCTTTGTATATTTCCTAAACGTGTTGTTTTTAGCGGTTTAAAGTATATAGCAACATATACGATAGAAAATTTCAAAGCTATTTTTAATTGTACACGTATAGATGTAAAGGTAAATCCAAAGACAGAAGAACTATTTTTCTCTTACGGGTGCCACACTGGGTATGTTGCATTAAAATGGAAGCCAATCGCGCCAGTTATATCAGTAGTTATTAATAGTGCCGGTTCTCTCTTTTTGCTTCTACATGAAAAAAAAGATACGGGAAAAACAAACTTTGAAAAAAGTATTTATAAAAGACACAGGGAAAAATCATCTAAACAACTTTCTAATACAACTTCTTGGGAGTATGAAAAAGAAAATACAATAGATTCAGACAGTTGGAGTGACCCATACGGAGACGAACGGGCATATTATGATGGTTGGTCTAGAGAAGATGTCGAGTCTGGATTAGCTGATGCATACGAATAATTCATTTCTGAAAAAATAAATCAAAAGAAACTTTAATCTATAAATTATTTAAGGTTTACAAAGTAAAATCACAAGAGTTAGTCAAGCATATCTAAAATGCTGATAAATATTGATTTCACTATTTCATGCGGATAATAAGCCGCAAAATTTGCGGTTAATTATCCGCAAAACCGTATATTTGCAGAAAACAGTGATGCCTATGTATATACATGAACATAAAGAATGGCCTTCTTTTTCGTGGAACAAGGAACTTGTCGGTGAGAAGCTGAACAAGGTAAACAAAGCTGTCGGTTATCTGATGGGACGCCTTAGTGTAATCGGTTTTAACGACAAGATGTCTGCCGTAGTTGAATCCATCTCTCATGACATCATTGCATCATCAGAAATTGAAGGAGTGGAATTGAACAATGAACAGGTACGTTCATCTGTAGCCCGCAAACTCGGAGTACAACTACCGAATCCGACCGAATCCTCACGATATATAGACGGAGTAGTGGAAATGGCACTTGACGCAACCGTCAATTTCAACAGTCCGCTTACCCATGAAAGACTCTTCGGCTGGCACAACTGCCTGTTTCCTACCGGATGGAGCGGTCCAACGAAAATAGATGTAGCCCGATACCGCAGTGGAGAGATGAAAGTTATTTCTGGAATGTTCGGTCGGGAAAAGGTACATTATGTAGCGCCTGCTCCTGAAAGAATAGACGAAGAAATGAATCGGTTTCTGGACTGGTTCAATTCAGATGCACATAACGGCTATGTAAAATCGGCGATAGCTCATTTGTGGTTTGTATGCATCCATCCTTTCGATGACGGAAACGGACGAATCGGACGAGCCATTGCTGATATGGCACTTTCACAGGCCGAAAACTCAAAGATGCGTTTCTTCAGTATCTCCCATCAGATAAACAAAGATAAAAAACAGTATTACGACATATTGGAGAAAACACAGAAGGGAGATTGCGAAATTACTGAATGGGTCATCTGGTATCTTGACTGTCTGATCCGTTCCGTCGAGCAATCCGACGAAACATTGTCGAAGGTTCTTAACAAGGCCATATTCTGGCAAACCCATGCCGAAACAGTCCTGTCCGAACGACAACGTGAAGTCTTGAATTTATATTTGGACGGTTATCCCGGCAAACTGACGGCTAAGAACTGGGCAAAACATGTAAAGGTATCACCGGATACAGCAGCACGTGATATAAAAGATCTGGTAGAAAAGGGTATTCTGATACCTCAGCAGGGGCGGGTTCGTGACGTATTCTACGGAATCCGGTG
>ENA-OPTA01000659-OPTA01000659.1-human-gut-metagenome-genome-assembly--contig:-NODE-659-length-22941-cov-7.342568_pt1 | contig 22941 bp, 20 predicted proteins | sample MGYA00241813_ERZ501917 | MGnify/ENA primary metagenome ERZ501917 (study PRJEB25962, sample SAMEA2042408) | human gut metagenome | biome: human gut; feature: human-associated habitat; material: faeces...
ATACGGTACAGTACGACCGCCAAGACATTACCGCCAACGATGATGTATACTACATCCGCTGGCAAGATGTCTTGGCGGTCTTTTCTTCGTATGTATCAGGAAATGAACAAGGCGCACCTGTTGCGGCGCTGACAGAGGAACAGGTGGATAAACTGCGGGAAACTATGTGGGCAATGAACGCAGTGGACTACGCTACCCGTGCGGAAACCGCTGTTATAGAAACTACTGACGAGGATGGCAATCCTACCACCACGGAGATAACCGAAACCGTCCTCGTAATCGAACTGACCCACAAAACACCCGACGAGATGGCGGCAGATTATCATTTCACCACCCGCCAGAACTCCTATCTGCAACTCCTGCAAGACCCGCAGTATGAGGAACTGTGGACAGAATTGCTCGGCGGTTTTGCACAGGGCGGTGGAGAACTTATGAACCCGGACAGCACTCGCACGCCAACAGGCACCCTGCAATGGCCGCTGCCGGTTGCGGGTACGATTACCTCGCAGTTCGGTCACCGTGTAGACCCAATCACTGGAGAGGTCAGTTCCCACACTGGCACCGACATTGCCTGTGCCGAGGGCACACCCATCCTTGCCGCCGCAGATGGCACCGTCACTGTTGCCAACAGTCTTGACAGCTGGGGCGGCAGTTACGGCTACTACATCCAAATCGACCACGGCGGCGGACTGGAAACACTATATGCACACTGCTCCAGCATTTGTGTCACCACCGACCAACAAGTGCAGGCCGGGCAGGTCATCGGTTATGTCGGCCACACTGGGCGAGCCACAGGCAGCCATTTGCACTTAGAGGTACATGTAAACGGAAGCAGGACAGACGCAATGAGGTATTTCGGAATGTAAATTGTAAGAAAAAAGAAATTAAATTATAGCAGTAAGACTTTGAAAATCGCCATTTGAAAAGCATCCACACAACGCCGCTATAATGCCAAGTAGAATGATTCGGCGATGCTGCTACTGCTTTGCTTATTGCTGCTCGGAAAAATAGAGTCCCAGGTTTTCCTCGATGCGCTGGACGGCGGTGTCCAGGTCGATCTCGTTGCCGTAGTAGTCAAACGCAGCCTCATGCGTTACATCATAAATCGTGGTAGAGCTGACGGACGGCGCGCCCAGCTCTTCGATCAGGGAATCCCAATCGCAGGTCAGCGGGTCGGCGGCGTAGGTCTGCTCCTCGTCCGCGATGGTCTGCGCCAGATAGGCGTTTTCCACATCCCGCTGTACCGAGAAGCCCTTGTAGAGGGAATTCAACTGCACAACGGGGTCTGTCAGCATGATTTGGACAAAAGCTTTTGCCAGTGTGGGGTTGGCGGCGTTAGCCGGGATGGAAACGATCTCTTTGGCCTCAAAGCCGCTGCCGGGCAGCGGCCGGATGGCAACGGCGGGGTAGCTCCAAAACAGCTTCAGCGCGTCGGAACGGCTGCTTACAACGCCGGTACCGCAGGGGTAACTCCCCTCGGCCACCTTGATCAGGCTCATGGCAAACTCCGACTGGGCCACGCTCTGTCCGTTGCCGCTGGCCATCACATACTCGTTGGTTTGGGCGGTGATCTGCTGGCCATCGATCATCTCTCTGGTGGATTGCAGGAATGCGCGCAGCGCGTCCTCGTCAATGCGCTTCTCCTCCGGGAAGAGCCCGGCGCTGGAGGCAATATAGAAGGAATCAAAAATATCCTCGTAGGAGGTGTTAAAAATCAGGCTTTGCTCCTGATAGAGCGCGGCCAGCGACGCCAGCGAGGCGTAGTCATCCACGTTGATCTCGCTGCTGCCGCTTACAAAAACCGGCACGCGGAACACCGACGGATAGGCGTAGGGCCTGCCGTCCAGCGAGTAGGCGGTCAGGATGTTTTCATAGTATCCGTCCATCGAAACAACACCATCCAGCGACGCCAGCACACCTTTCTCCATCAGCGAACGGATGGGCAGGCCGTCCAGAAAAAGCACGTCGGGCGTTTCACCGGCCAGCAGACGGGTGTTTAGATTCTTGATGATATCCTCGTCGGAAAGGGCCTGGCTGGTGGCATCGCGGCCAAATTCCAACTGAACGTCACAATCCGGGTACTGGTTGGCAAAGACCGCGGCGGCGCTGCGGATGACATCGCTGTCCTCCAGCGCCCAAATATACAGGCTTTGCGCTGCCTGTGTGGGCAGGGTGGCGTCCAACCGGATCAGGACAGTCAGCGGCGCGCCGTTCTGCAGGCAGGACACCAGGAAGGCGGTATCCCCCAGCGGGAGAATCTCATAGTCGGTGGTCTGCGGTGCGGCGTAGACAAAGCCTTTTTCCTGCACCATGGCCTGCTTGACCGAGGAACCAAAGCCCGCCTGAAAAACTCCGTCCATGGTGAGGAAAACGATCTGCTGGTTCTCGCCGTCCACCGCATAGGCGGCCACCTCCTGTGCCTCAGGAACAATCGCAAAGGAATCGGCCTTTTCACCGGAAGGAAGCGCATAGACATCCATCGTTCCGGCATTCCGGTTGCGCAGATACAGCCGGTTGCCCGATACCGCAAAGGTATAATCCACAACGCTGGGACGGATCGTGGCGGAAATATCCCCGCTCTGCCCGTCCACAATCTGCAGAACACAGCTTCCTGCGCCGTCCGCCAGGCAGACGACCGCATACCCCGGGGCGGCGGCAAAGTCGGTGATGTAGGGCGCGGTGCCGCCGGCAGGCGGCGTATCCGTCAACACTGTGCGGACGCTTCCCTGCGAATCGACGCGGTAGAGCGTCAACGCGCCGCCGGTCTCGGCGGCGGCCACCCACCACCGGCCGCTGCCGCCGTAACAGGCGGTCAGCGTTTCCACCTGCGTTTTGTCCAGCCCGTCCAGAAAGGCTTGTACGGTGGAGGGATCGATGGTTTCCCAGCCATCCCCCGTCCAGGAAAACGCCGCTGCGGTGTTTTGGGCGTCATTATACAGCGATAACGTGGGAACGCCGTCCAGCATCTGTAGCTTGGCGGGAGCGAAGCCGCTGTCCACCGCGGGGGTGACCTCCGTCTGGGTGTATTTTCCCGTGGCGTACTTCGTTTGGGAGGCCGTTCCCGGCTCCTCGGTTGAAGGAGCGGCGGAACACCCTGCCAGCGCCAGCAGCAAAGCCATGAGGGCGGCCAGCGGCGCAAGCCGTGATCGAATTCGGTTCATACAAATTCCTCCTGACGGGGCGGCGGCGCAGGCGGCCGCTGCCCTGGCAATTTTGGTAATACCACTGTACCACACAAAACCTGAAAAAATCCTGAATGCGCCTGCGGCTCTTTCCGGCCTTGGTTGCGCTCCGGGAGAATTTGTGCTATAAATTAAATAATCTGCCGCTTTTGATACGGCCTGCGAGATATGCCCCGGGAGGTAGAATACATGAACTTGCTAGTGATCGAAGATGACCGGAAACTGAACCGGATGCTGTGCGAAATCCTTGAAAAAGAGGGCTACACGGTGAAAGCCTGCACCGACGGGGAGGAAGGCGCTTACTATCTGCAGCAGAACGCCTACGACCTGGCGCTGGTGGACTGGATGCTCCCCGGCGAAAGCGGGCCGGACATCCTGCGGGAAAGCCGCCGCAAGGGGATCATGACGCCGGTGGTGATGCTGACGGCGCTGACCGCCGTGGAAAACAAGGTGACCTGCCTGGATGCCGGCGCCGACGACTATCTGGGTAAACCCTTTGACAGCCGGGAGCTGTTGGCCCGTGTCCGGGCCAACCTGCGGCGGCAGGCCCCCATCGAGGAGCTGGTGGTGCTGCGGTACGGGGATCTGGTGTACGACACCAAGGCGCTGCTGCTGGCCTGTGGCCGGGAGGAGATCGCGGTCTCCAAAAAGCTGGGCCTTATGATTGAACTGTTTATGAAAAGCAAGGGTCAGGCGCTGGCACGAGCCACCCTGTTTGCCCGCGTATGGGGCGCGGACGCCGACGTGGAGGAGGCCATTCTGGACAATTACATCGGCTTTTTCCGCCGGCGGCTGGCCCAGATCCACTCCAAGATGAGCCTGCGGACCGTTCGAGGTGTTGGGTATGCCCTTGTGGAAGAAAAAGAAGGCCGCTGAACCGGCCGCGCCGTTGGACGTTCTGCGGTGGAAGATCGTAGCGGTGAACATCCTGTTTGCCGCCATGGTGGTGGCTACCCTCTGTTTCGTGGCCGCCCGGCAGGGAAAGAACGCCCTGGAGGAGAAGCATAGGCTGGCCTTCGCCTCCCTCTGTTCCGCCCTGGAACAGCCGATCCTGGAGACACAGACCATCGACCATAAGGCGATCTACAGCAGCGCGGTGGAAAACCGCCTGGTGCCCGCCTTATTCGAGAAGGGAGCCCCCATCGAGAATCCCTACCTGCAGGGCGATGATGCCGCACCGCTGCTCACTCTCAGCGAACCAATGCTGGAAGAGGCGCGGCAAAGCGTGGATGGGCAGAACGGCCTGTGGGCCAAAACGGTTGTCCGGCAGGCATACACCCTGCGGGACGGGAGTGCCCTCTGGTTTGCGGAATACTGTGCAATCCCCACGGCCAGTGGGAATTGGATCGAGATGTACCTGTTTCAGGATGCCGCGACCTTCCGGCAGGAATGGGGCAGGATGCAACTGTTGTACGTAGCGGTGGCGGCGGGCGGCGTGCTGGCTTTGGGGGCGCTGGCCTTTGCGCTGACCGGCTGGGCCATGCAGCCCGCCCGGCGGGCCGAGCGGATGGAGCGGGAGTTTTTGGCGGCGGCCAGCCACGAGTTGAAAAGCCCGCTGGCAGTGATCATCACCAGCGCCGAACTGCTGCCTTCCGGCGGCGAGGAGGCAAAATACCGCGCCAACATTCTGTCAGAAGCGCACCGGATGGCGCAGCTGGTGCAGGAGCTTCTATCCCTTTCCCGTCTGGAGACCGCTGCCCGTCAGATCATGCCGGCAAAGCTGGACACCGAGGCCTTTCTCTGGGAAGTTTACGAGACATGGCAGCCGGTGGCGGCAAAGGCCGGTGACCGGCTGACCCTCCGCCTGCCGGACGGCGCGCTGCCGCCCATTCGGGCAGACGAGGACGCGCTGAAGCAGGTGATGGCCATTCTGTTGTCCAACGCCGTTCAGCACACCCCCAGCGGTACGCAGATCGAACTTTCCGCCGTGGCGGCGGGGCGAACGGTCTGCCTGTCGGTGGCCGATACGGGGCCGGGCATTGCGGATAAGGAACGGGCTTTCCAAAAGTTTTATCGCGCAGACCCGCAAACCGGCGATGCCAGCCTGGGTCTGGGCCTGAGCATCGCGCAGAAGCTTGTGGCGCTGCATCACGGCAGCATCACGATCCGGGATACGCCGGGCGGCGGCGCTACGCTGCAGGTCACGATCCCACAGGCGTGATATTGGCAGAATCCACAACCGTTTGTCGCATCATTGTAAAAAGTGCTGTGAGAGCCTTTTGGTTTTCTCACAGCACTTTTTGTGTACATACCGAACAAGAAATCACTCGTCGGCATCGTCGATTTTCGATGAAAGAAACGCGCGTTTTCGCTCGAATGAGCACTTTGATATGAAATCCGTGCTATAACAAGGGCAATTTACGGAATAGGATGTGAATCGCCAATATGCAGATAGTAGAATTAGAAATGGTTCCTCTTTCTCTTCGACCGGTATTGCAGCGACTTTATGATATGAAAACTACGCAGTCTGCTCTGCGTGAAGGAGTACTGTTTTCCACCAAGAGAAACAACTACTACTATGATACAGGCACCGGAAAGGTAATTGTGTTGGACGATGATACCAGCTACATTTTCCGCGTATTGTTTGACCCCACGTTGAGCGCCGAAACATTTTTGATATCACTGACAAAAGTCGATCCTAATGCAGTGAAAAACCTCCTACAGACAATTGACGCAGAGCGCTTGTTCCAGCGACCGCCGCTTTTGAGCATGGGAAAAGAAATTGCGGCGGGTGTAACCGATACGGAGCAGAAAGTTGAACAAATCATTCTTGAAGTGACGGAGCAATGTAATTTCCGCTGCAAATACTGCGTCTACTCAGAGGATTTCTCAGGGAACCGTGATTTTGGGAATCGGCGGATGCCGACAGAAATTGCCTTTAAGGCAATTGATTGGGCGTTGGAAAACAGCGGCGCTAAACTGGCAATTACTTTCTACGGCGGCGAGCCGTTGCTCAACTTTAAGCTGATGAAAGCTGTGATTGAGAGGTCTCAGGCCAAGAGAGGGAACAAAGAGATTGTTTATAGCTTTACTTCCAATATGTCGCTCATGACACGCGAAATCGCCACCTATCTGGCTCAAGTTCCGAACTTATATATTATGGCCAGTATCGACGGCCCACGCACTGTCCACGACGCATATCGTGTGTACGCAAATGATGCCCCCACGTTTGAAGACAGCATTGGCGGTCTTCGAATTTTGGCGGATGCCTACGCAGGTTCCCACATGCCGGTTAATATAAACGCTGTGTTGACACCTCCATTTGGATTTGAAAAGTTGGAGCAGGTAAATGCATACTTCGAATCGCTGGACTGGCTTCCGGCAACCTGCCATGTAAATATTACTTATCCATCGTATGGAACTTGTCCTGGCTTGGATGAGTATTACGACAAAATCACCGGCAATCCCAAGTATGCTCTTCATGGTATGTGCAACCCCCTTATGATATGGCAACAGCGCAAGGCAGAAACCGACGGGCTTGACGCCTACAAAGCCAGAAACATATATTACCATTCGATCTTTGACGACTTGGTTAAAATCAACAATCGCATTATCGTTGATGAACCTACACTGCGCCGGGGATTAAATGGATGCTGCGTGCCAGGAAAGAAAAGACTGTATGTCACGGCAACCGGAGAATATAAAGCCTGCGAACGGATCGGCTCCAGCCCTTCGATTGGTAATGTGGACGAAGGTGTTGATCGAGAACTGATCGTGAAAAAGTATGTTGAGGAATTTGCGGCGCAGTCAAAAGACATCTGCGATAAGTGTTGGGCTTACAATCTGTGCAGGGTATGCTATGCAGGCGTTTGCAATGAAAACGGGTTGGATATGGGGCTGAAAAACGAGGCATGCCGCGCTTCAAGGTCAGTTGCACTAAATAATCTGGCTCTCTACCATGAACTGATGGAAGAAAATCCAGAAGCGCTCAACTGCTTAAAAGATGCAGTGATTGAGTAACTGCGGTACAATAGGCATTTTGCCTGTTTGTATAGATTCTAAGAGAGAGGAGGAGCTATTATGAGCGTCGTAGATCCCATCTTTGGTCGTACTGCAGTTAATGCGGCGAGCAGCTGCGGCTGCACTTGCACGCAAACTACCCCGACTGCGCCCAGCTTCAATAGCGTTTGGACTGGCCAGCGCGATTCTGGCGGTGGTTGCGCTTGCACCTGCAACACCACGATCGAGTACAACCTGTCCATCAACTACGATGGCGCCCACAACGCGGTTTCGTAATTCATCATTACATCGCGTCCAATCAACGGAAGGAGGGAAAGCTATCCGGCTTTCCCTCCTTCTGGTGTCAGAAAAATGATCGAGGAATGTATCCATGGAAAAAAGTACGTTATCTATTAAAGAGACGCTTTCCATCACATTTAGAACTCTAAAAATACTTTTTCATGCAGCTCCAGGGGGGATTGCTTTTTTAGGGATCATTAGCACAATAGCGGGCGTATGCCCTTTTCTAACCCTGATACTGTCCAGAGCTTTTCTGGATAGCCTGGCAAGAGCGTGTGGCCAGCAGGCGTTTGAAATGGAAATCATCTGGCTTTTGTTTTTCCTTTTCTTAACAAACATGATGCTGTCTGTTGTGAATAACCTCAGTATCTTACTAAAAAGTGATGTGAGTGGTCGGATATCTTTATTGGTGAACGCACAGGTGTTAGAAAAATGTGTTCACTTGCCGATGAGTCAGTATGATAATGAAACAACTTATAATCGAATCCGCTTCACTTCAGAACAAACGTCGATCCGTTGTACAAACTTAATCAACACCTTTTTCTCGATCGTGCAATGCTTAATTTCTTTTGCGAGCGTGGTATGCGTACTTGTTTCATTTAATGGCATTATTGTAATTGCCAGTGTGGTGGCCAGCATTCCTCTTTTTTTCGTCAATAAGTATGTGAGCAGTTTTTGGTATAAGATATCGGTCGGACGGGTAGAAAAACAACGCTATTCCGATGTTCTCCGCGATCTCATGCTGCGCAATGACAATATAAAAGAATTAAAACTTTTTGGCTCTCTATCGTATTTGAAAAGCCGCATTTTGAATCAGCAAACAGATTTTTTTCGTGAAGATCAGATGAACCGCAAAAAATTTTGCAAAATTGATACGGCCCAAAAAGCCGCCAATGATTTCGTGATTTTGCTGCTTAAGCTTTGGATCATTATTTTGGGGATTAAGCAACGGGCTACGCTTGGTACGATCAACTTGTACACAAGCTCCTTGGATCAAATACAAAGCGCCATTTTCTCGTTTTGCACCCAATTGAATACTTTCTATGAGCAGGCACTTTATTTGGAATCACTGTTTGATTTATTTGATATGCAGACGGAAGACGAAAACTGCGGAACGCCATTGACGGAACCAATTCGCACGATAGAATTTCGGCACGTTTACTTTTCCTACCCTGCTACCAATGTATATGCCTTGAAGAATGTAAGCTTCGTCCTGGATGACCGGCACACTTATGCCCTTATCGGCCTAAACGGCAGTGGAAAGACAACCCTGCTAAAACTGTTAATGAAGTTATATAAGCCAACACTAGGAACCATATTGATCAACGGACAAGATATCGAAGAGATTGATACAGCCGGTTTGCGAAAAAGGATATCAGCAATATTTCAAGATTTTATTAAGTATCCGTTTACTGCGGAAGAAAATATAACGATCAGTGATTTGGAAAATGCCAACGATCTTCACCGTCTTTCAAAAGTGATTGATGATGCCGGGGCAGCAGAAGTGATCGATGGGTTACCACACCGCTTACAAACCCAACTCCAAAAGGGGTGGAATGGGGGAACAGAACTCTCACAAGGACAATGGCAAAAAATTGCAATTGCCCGGTGCCTTTTTAAGCAAAGTGATGTGTACCTGTTTGATGAACCTTTTTCGGCGTTAGATGCTATTTCAGAGCAGCACATTATTAAGCGGCTTAACTTGAAAACAAAAATGTCTATTACCATTTTTATAACACATCGATACTCCAGCCTTCGATTGGCGGATTTCATTCTGGTATTAAAAGATGGCGAATTAGTCGAATCCGGTTCCCATCAGGAACTGCAGAAAGCTGGGAAGTATTATTCAGAATTAATCAAAGCGCAGATCGAACCAATCGACCATTTGGCGCAATTGGATGAGACCTAAAAGCTGTTTTGGCAGAAAGGTATTCAGGTTTTTTTCAGGTTCCCTGTGTTACAGTGTAGGCAGGGAGGTGAAGGCGATGAAACGGCCAAAGGTCACTGGCCTGCGCCGGAGGGAGAGCTGGCAGGCACTGCCTTTTCTGCTGCCCAGCCTGTTGGGGCTGTGCCTGTTCTATCTGTTCCCACTGGCCGAAACGGTTCGGGCCAGCTTTATGGACCCGCTGCGCAGCCGGGCCGTCGGGTGGGGGAACTACCGGGCGCTCTTTCAAAATACTGCGTTCCGTCTGGCTGTCCGCAACACCTGCCGCTTTCTCTGCATCTGCATCCCGGCGCTGCTGGCCGTCAGCCTGCTCTGTGCGGTGCTGCTTGGCGCGGCAAAACGGCGGGCGGTCTTTTTCAAAAGCGTCCTCCTGCTCCCCTATGCGATCCCTGTTGCCAGCATCGTTGTGTTATGGAGGGCGCTTTTCTCCGGCAAGGGGCTGGTCAACGGCTTGCTGGTGGGGCTGGGGTGCCGGCCCGTGGACTTTATGGGCAGCAGCGCGGCCTTTTGGGTGCTGATTTTCACCTACCTTTGGCGAAACAACGGGTACGATATGCTGCTGTGGCTGGCGGGTCTGGAGACCATCCCCCGGCCCTTGTATGAAGCGGCAGCGGTGGATGGAGCCACCCCTTTTCAGACCTTTGTCTTTATCACGCTGCCCAATCTGCTGCCAACGGTGGTGCTGACCACCATACTGAGCCTGGTCAACTCCTTTAAGGTCTTTCGGGAGGCCTACTTGGTGGCAGGCAACTACCCGCAGGAAAGCATATATCTGCTGCAGCACCTCTTCAACAACTGGTTCCTGTCGCTGGACATCGGCAAGCTGTCTGCCGCCGCCGTGCTGCTGGCGCTGGGGCTTGGCTGCATCGTGTATCTACTGTATCACTTTTGGGGTGGTGGGCAGGAATGAGAAAAAAGGAGCTTCTTTTGCCGGTGCTGATCCTTGGCCTGCTGGCCTTCACCGTCCTTTGGCCGCTGTGGTTTACCGTCGGCGGTGCGCTGATGGCGTCGGACGAATTGACAGCCGCCCTGGGGCCGGCCCTGTTGGACACAGCAGACGGCGGGTATGCGGTGTGGACGATCCTGCCTTCCTGGCCGACGCTCCAACCGCTGGCGGAGCTGCTGCTGGACACCCCGCAGTTTTTTTCGGTCTTCTGGAACACCTGCCTGCTGGCCTTTGCACAGATCGCCGGTCAGCTGGTGGTCGCCGCCCCCGCATCGTGGGCGTTTGCCAAGCTGCGCTTTGCGGGCAGGCGTTTCCTGCTGCTCGGGTACATTGCGCTGATGGTGCTGCCCTTTCAGGTACTGATGGTACCCAACTACCTGATCGCCACACGCCTTGGAATCTACGATACGCCGCTGTCCGTCATCCTGCCAGGGGTGTTTTCGGCGTTCCCGGTTTTTATCATGACCCGCAGCTTTCAGGATGTTCCCAATGAACTCCTCGAGGCGGCCAAGCTGGACGGCGCAACGGCCTGGCAGATCTTTTGGAAGATCGGCGTTCCGCTGGGATATGCCGGAATCTTTGCCGCCTTGGTGCTGAATTTTATCGAAGGGTGGAACGCGGTGGAGCAGCCGCTGCTCTTTCTGAAATCCCAATCCAACTGGCCGCTTTCCATGTATATGAACGATATTGTGACAGACAACCTGGGGATCGCCATGGCGGCCAGCCTGCTCTCGCTGATTCCGGCGATGCTGGTGTTCCTGTATGGGCAAACCTATCTGGAACTGGGCATCCAGGCCGGAGGCATCAAGGCATAAGGAAGGAGACATTTTCTGTGAAAATCGTCAGGGATTCTGCCGTTCGTCAGGAACCGGCGCAGCCGCAGGCCGTATCGCCGGAGGAAAACAGGTTTTCGATTCGCCCCCGGCAGATCGCGCTTTTCTTTTTGTGGATGCTGGCTTTTACGCTGCTTGCCCGCGGAACATCCGGCGCGCTGCTGCCAGAGGTGCAGCTCTCCACGCCGGCGCCCAATACCATCACCCAGAGCCTAACGGCGACAGGAACCATTCAGTGGGCGGCGGGCAGCCTGTTCTATCTGCCCGAAGGGCTGCTGGTGGAGGCGGTTTTTGTCTCGGAGGGGGAGGCTGTACAGGAAGGAGACAAAATAGCGGCCCTCCGCCGGGAGGATGTGGAACAGAAGCTGCGGAGCCTTCAGGCAGAACTTGCGCAGAAACAGACGGAATATGCCCGGCTTACCAAACCGGTGGCGGCGGACAGCTATGATCTGGAAAAAGCCCAGCAGGCCCTGCAGGCCGCCTACCAGGCAGCGGAGAACAGCGCGGCAGCCTGGGCGGAGAAAGAAGCGAACGCCGGCAGCGAGCGGGATGCCCTGCAGCGCGAACTGAACGAACGGCAGGAAAAGGCCGCCCAATATGCCCGCGAGATCGCAGAGAAGCAGGCACAGCGGGAGTTGCTGCAGCAGGAAGAATCGCCGGACGAGGAAATCATCAGCCGGATCGAAGCGGAGCTGACGCAGCTTACGGCAGAGGAAACGCAAAACCGGGAGGCACTGGCCGAAGCGGAAGCCCGGCTCAACGAGGCGGACGCAGCGCTGGAAAGCGTCCAAAGCCAACGGGAAGAAGCGGCTCGCACGGCTGCGCAGGCCGCCGAACAGGCGGAGCAGGCCCGAAACGACGCCCGGCACGCCTACGAGAAAAGCGTGGAAGCCGCCAGTGAAACAGCCGCCGCCAATGCGGCCAGTGCCACGGTTCTGGCGGAACAGATCCGGGAAATGGAAAGTAGCGTGGAGACGCTGAAAAAATTGGACGAGCAGGAGGGCGTCTTCTGTGCGCCGCAGACGGGTACCGTGGAATCTCTGCAGCTTATGCAGGGGCAGACCAGCGGCCAGGTGGGCGGGAGCATTTCCGACCCCGAAAGAGGGTATCAGATCCGATTTGCGCTGGAGGCCGAGGACGCGGTGCAGGATACCGCCGGCGTTACGGTGACGGTCATGCAGGGAGCAAAGTCCGAAAGCGTGAAAATCAATTCGTCCGTTTCTCAGCAGGATGGAGGCGTGGTGCTTTCCGCTGCGCTGACCGGGTCGGATTGGCAGGTGGGAAAAGCGGAACTCACAATCCGGCTTTCCGAGACGGAATATGACTGCTGCCTGCCGGTCAGCGCCCTTCACAGTGATAACGGCGGGGATTTCGTCTATTCGGTGGAGGAGCGCAACACTATTTTGGGGCTGCAAAACATCGTGCGCAAGGTTTATGTGGAGGTCGTGGAGCGCAACAACGAGCTGGCGGCCCTGCGAAATTATACGACCGGTGCGCCGGTGGTGGCCGCCACAACGAAGAGCTTGCAGGAGGGCGCACGTGTGCGTACAGCGGGATGAAGATTCGAAAGGCGGTGCTGCTTTTGGCATGCGCGGTTTCCTGGGGGATCGCTGTTTGGTTTGCGGGGAGGCTGTGGGCAGCCTATCCGCTGGTTTCGGTGCGCTCCGACGTGCCGGTCACGGGGCGGCAGCTGGAAGCGCTGCGGTCTGCTTTGCGGCAGGAGGATGGGGCGAGCGCGCTTGTTCCCGCTTTTTGGAGCCAGGCAGAGGGATCGGCGGAAAGCCGCTGGGAAACCTGCGGGATCACTGCCATTCTATATTGCGGCGAGTATGACGCGGTGTATCCTGCCGTGCTTCTGGAGGGGCGGTTCCCCGCTGCGCAGGAGAATGGCAAATGCGCGGTCTCAACCGCTGCCGCGTGGCAGCTCTGGGGCAGCGAGGACGTGCTGGGGCAGGAATTGGAGATAGAAGGAGACATCTACCGCGTGTGCGGGCTCTTTCGCAGCAGCGCCAGCCTGGCCCTGTGCGGGGAAAGCCTTGACCATGGCTTTTCCAACATCGAGTTTTGGGGCGGCTACGCTGCGCCGCCGGTGGAGACGGTGCAGCAACTTTTGCGTGCGGCGGGGATCGCACAGCAGGTGACCCTCTATTTCCCTTTCCCCTGGATGGCCGCCCTGACGGCCTATGCCCTCTGCCCGGCGGGGCTGGTGCTGCTGGCCGCCGCCCGCACCCTGGGCGGCCGGGTGCGCAGGGGGTGCCCAAAGGAAACGTGCTGGTTTGTTTTGGGCGGCGCTTTTCTGCTTGCGCTCGTCCTGCCCGCCCTGCTACGGTTGCTCCCGCCCTGGATCACCCCCGCCCGGTGGAGCGACTTTTCCTACTGGGGCGGCTTGCTGCCCGCAGTGGGCAAAGCCATAGAAACCGGCTTTTCCCTGAACCCCTGTGCCAAGGATGTCCTCGCCAAATGGAACACGCTGGGGCTTCTCATTGCCGCAACGCTCGCCAATGCTGCGGCCGGAAAGCTGATGCTCAGCAGGCAGCAAAAAAACTCCACAAATTTATGAAACCAATCCACCTTATCTTACGGATAATATTTGTAAGATAAGGTGGATTTTTATGATAATCGCAGTTTGTGACCCGAAAGGGATTGCTATCGAAGCGATAAAGACGATATTGTACCATGATAAAGGACTTTCAGACCGTATCAGTCGTATTTATGAGTTTTGGAATATGGAACAGTTGCTGGATGCCAGCAGAGATAGTTCTTTCGACTGCATTGTTTTTCCCAATTACTGCAATTCCCACAATAGTGTAGTGTGCAGTTTATCCTGCGGATATAATCGGTTCCCGCTTGTTGAACATGATCCGAGGTACACTCTCATTGTACGGGATATTCTCTATTGGGAAACGGCACGTTCCCTTTGGACGCAGTACTTGAAGGCAATTCCTGGCAAGGAGGAAAAAGTAAAGAGAGCCATCAGAGGGATACTGGCGGACTACGAAAAGGAAGAACGTGACATCATCTATTTGGAAAGCAAAAACCATTGTGTCCTTGTCCATTTGGATGGCATACGCCAAACGCCGGAAGGCTCTCCGTCGTTCTATGCTACATTGGACGAAGCGGAACATGAATTTGCTTCATCTGCATTCTTACGAATCCATAAAAGTTACCTTATAAACGGCGATCATATTCTACAAATGTCTAATTACAAGGTCCTTCTGGATACAGGAATGACATTGAAAGGATCAAGGAAATATTTCAGCAAGGCAAAATTGGAATTTTACCGAGGCCGTTAACTATATGGCAAAGCATAAGTATTCGAACTTCAAGAGGCTATAAAACCACGAACTAGAAAAATAAAGTACATTGTATAGAAAGCCATAAAACGCACAAATGCCCATCGGTTCAAAAGCCGATGGGCATTTGCGCGTTTTATGAGAAAAAATGAGCACCTAGAGCGAGGGAGTATTCTTATCATCGTTACTGTCACGCATCTTTTCAAGAATATTTTTAAGTAGTGGCGGAATAGGAGCACCCATCTTTTCGGCATTTTCGAGGATACTGCCTAATTCGGATACAATATACCAAAACAGAACGATTGGCGTAAGCAGCATATCATAACTAAAAGGAAGCGTAAGTCCGGAAATATGATTTAATGTCAATCCAAGCAGGATATCTGTCAACACACTGACAAAAATCATTATAATGCTTCCACCTTTATGCCACAATCCCTGCCTTGCTTTGTGGGAACTCCAAACACCATTTTTTATAGCAAGAACGGTACCTGTTACCCAATCCAGCATCATGCAGACGGCATAGAGAACAACAAGCCAACCAAGCCATCCATGCAATGCGGCCCATAGGCCGATTGCGCCGATGCCAGCGGCCTTTTCAACGGAATCTGTTTGCATATCCTTCGGATTCTCCTTTTATAAGATTTATTATCAAAAGAGAGCAAATTCCGCAAAATGTAAACTCAATTTACATTTTGCAGGATTTGCTCTCTTTACTTTTTGAGCGGCCGCTCAAAAAGCAAAAAAGGAGAATCACAAATGGCATACGAATTTAACCACTACTATGAACTGCAGAATGTGGCAACAGGTAAGTATGTGAATGTTCTGGGCAACCACGAAGATGGTACTGTAAAAAATGGTGAAGCAGTCAACCTGTTTAACCGCACCAACAATCCCGATCAGCGCTGGGCGCTGGAAAATTACGGCGGGAATGGCAATGTCCGAATCGTTTTGCAGCGTGGTGAAGGCTGGTACGCGTTGAATTACAACACGCGCAATGCCAACTGCATTGTTTGGCACTTGAACACGGCAGACGATATCGACACGGTTATAACTGCGGTACAGGTAGAGGGTCTGACTGATACCTACTATCTTAAACTGCGGGATCGGGATACCTATTTGACAGCGGACGGTACAGCGCTGAAATGGACGGCCTACACGGGCGAGAAAGAACAGATGTTTACAATTCTTGAACCCGGAACCGGCAGCGATGGTAGCGATAGTGACGCTGGCTCTGACACGTCTGACTCAAAGTTGGTTACCAAATTTATCCCGGCCTACAAGGATAACTATACTAAAAATCGCAAAGCGCAGGGCGGCACTATTTCCGAAATCACGATTCACCATTGTGCCAGTATTCTGACGATTGAGGCGTTGGGCGCACTTTGGCAGCGCGAAGGTCGAAAAGGATCGTCCCACTACGGTGTTTCTGAAACGAATATCGGACAGTATGTCCATGAAAGTGATGTGGCATGGACGAACGGCAACTGGGAAGCAAACTGCCGCGCAGTAACAATTGAGACATCTAATAGTGGTGGCGCACCGGAGTGGCCTGTTTCGGATACGACGTTCCAGACGCTGGTTACACTGGTTGCGGATATTGCCCGCCGCAATGACCTCGGAAAATTGGTTAAGGGTAAAAATCTGACCTGGCACAGTATGTACGCTGCTACAGCATGCCCCGGCCCCTATCTTTCCGGAAAGCTGCAGGAACTGGTAGATAAAGCGAACACGATAAATGGTTTCTGATTTTTTTGATTTTAGGGTTTACAAAATTGGTGCAGTAATCTCTTTACTTAGTGAACGTTCACAAAAGCACCTGACGAGGTGCAAGGACAAAATTCAATGAAGGAGTGAAAAAATCATGGCTTACACTTTTGAGCAATCTTACTATTTTCGTCCGTATCGCGGCAACAGCAGTTTTTGGCTGAACCGCTATGGCAATGGCAGCATCGCATCTCACCAGAAGGCTACGCTGTATACGGCAGCAGGTTCTGCTGATCAGCGCCTTAAAGTTCACAAGGTCAGCGGTGGTTGCCAGCTGCTTTCTGACCTCAACAATGCGTATGGTCTGAACATTTACGGAACCAAAGCAGGGAGTGTTTGTGACTTCTATCCGGTCTCTGGCAACTTTAACGATGCTTTGATTGACCTTTTGACCGTTGACGCAGCTAATAATCTGTACCGCATCAAGATGATCAACCACAACCTGTACCTGACTCCGGCATCCAATTCGAGCGGTGCTGCTCTGACGTGGGAAAATGCATCCAATGCAGACAATCAGATTTGGCAGCTTTGCGCGTCCCAGTCCAGCGGTGGCGGCAGTACGGGTGGCAGTACCACCATTACGATGCCCGTAAATGCAAACCAGAATTATTCCGGAAATAGTTCTTGGATTATCAATTATGGCTGTGCGGTTTGCTGTGGTGTGGACTTGGCATCGTGGAAGAAAAATAAGAGTTACACCATTTCTGATTTTGCGAACTACTATGATGAGACCAATGGCTACTACTGGACTGGTCCGGATAACTTCTCTTGCAGCGATGCCATTTCTCTGGCAAGCCTGAATGAGGCACAAACGATTGAGAAGATTCGCTCTTATGTCAAGAATCATATTCCGGTTGCCTGTCATGCAGTTGGCTCCGGTAGTCGTCAGCACTGGTTCGTTGCATATGAACTGACTGGTGAAAGTGGCGGCACTTGGGCAACTGCAGGCATTAAGGTCCTTGATCCGTACAATAGCAATTCTGGCTCTACGGAGGGCCGTCGGGTCACTATTCTTGAAGCTATGCAGACTAGCCATGTGACGCTGGGCGTAGATCGTATCCGTATTCCTAACTAAAGCCTAAATACAAATAGGTAGAAAACTCCCCGCTTGTAGGTGGAACACCTAACAAGCGGGGAGTTTTTGCGTAGAAATATTTAGAGAAGCGTCATTAAATCGGCGCTTTGAACGATATTTAGTGTATAAAAGAATAGTAGGGCATATTATATGCACATTTTCTATCTCTTGCAAGTGCCATCTTGACACCAAGGCATAGTACTTAATTTGTATTGATAACCATCATCGGTGTAGAGTGTCTCGCCATCGGCTCCGGTAAAAAGCTTGTTCATTGTCTCGTCAGGCAAAAAATGAGAATCTTCATCATCAAAGTGATTAAAGTTTACACAGAACCATCGGAAATCGGTAGACAAGGTATCGTTATACGACAAGAAGCATTGGATATAAAGATTGCGCCCATCGCTAAAGCAAATATCTCCAAATTGATCTGTGCCAGGGGTACCCACCCAAGGAATTCCATCTTTTGTTAAAGTGTAATGACCACTATCTCCATCTTCCTCAACATAACTTTTATAATCTAATTTTGCATAAGGAACGTCATAAATAGAATCATAGCGTGTAAGAGTATAAGTGTCGGGGGAAACCTGCGTGTCGGAAGGAGATTCGTTTGAGTCAGACGAAGATGTAGACGATGAAATTACATCAGGAGTTGCACTCGGAGAATCCGCTGTAGAGTCGCTGATAGAAATGTCCGAACGGTTGGAAATTTCTGGAGTTGATGGAACTTCAGAAGAATTACCCTCACTGGAAGAACTGCTCGTAGTTGCAGAAGATGATTCCTGATGATTGCCGTCAGTGAAAGTTTGAATGGAGCATGAACAAAGAGAAAGAACAAATAATGTACCAGCTAACAAATAAATCTTTTTTTTCATAATAAGCCTCCATACAGTCGTATGAGTTGAAAAAAATTAATAGAAGATACCAAGGTGCTCTTTCAAAACTATTTATGAAAAAGCGGAAAGAAACTTTAAAGAGAATTGTTGACAGCTATGACGTGACGCCAAAATAGCGTCTCAATTTTATGATTGCTGTCTTTTTACATTTGTTTATGGCCTGTCGAGACTTATTGTCTCTTGTGGCGATTTCTTGGATGCTATATTGACGGAAGTAATGGTCATAAATGACATGATACTCTTCGGTACTTAGCGCACGTTTAAGATCAAGCAGCAAGAGGTTATTGTATGTATCGGATTCGCTGAATGCAGTGTCAAACTGCAAAGGATCATAGTCAGTTTGGCTTTCAATCGAAACAGTGGGAAGCTGATGGCGCTTCGCCTTAGAAAGTGCGATATAATGATGATATATTGCCTTATTGATATAGCTAATGATAGCACCGTTTGTGCTTATAGTCAACTCATTGAGTTGTAAATTTTTGGCGAACGCTAGTAAGAAACATTGGAAATCCTGCAATGCATCCTCTGATTGCAGGAAGAATGCATATTTCTTGAGCAGGGGAGAAAACTTCTCCAAAAGAGCGAGTGCCTGCTCACGGTCACCATTTTGAATATCCTGAATGCAAGTATAAAGAGATGATTTCATTTTCTTCTTCCCCTCCTGAAAGGGAAAAGAGAAAAATCATCTGCAAATGTAAACCGAAATCAAAAATATTTTTGTGTTAGGTGTCGAACGATTTAAGTAAAATGGCGCGCGCCCGGTGTATACGGGTTTTAACGTTTGATTCACTCGAATTTGTGATTTGCGCGATTTCGCGGATAGAGTAACCCTTTACGCGCAGGACTAAGGTTCGGCGGTAAATTGAAGGCATATCGGAAAGAATGCTGACTGCTTTGTTTAGCTGCAGATTTGTCAATGCGATTTCTTCCGGCTCTTTAAAATTGTCAAAGCTGGTGGAGCGATTTTCGTAGTCAGTCAGAACACCTCGTCGTCGTTCCCATTTTCGAAGAAAGTCAATTGTTCGCTCACGAGTTATGATATATAAATAGGATTGGAGAGATTTTTCGTTGTCGATTCTTAGTGAATCAATTTCCTTGAGAAGCTGGACAAAGGTTTCATGTACTGCATCCTCCGCAAGAGAGGAATCCCGAATGATTGATGATGCGGTTCGTAGCATAAACCGATAATATTTGCGATATATGTATTCGAATTTGTTTTTGCTCTCATCGCTGTCGATTGCGGCAAGATAGAAAACCAGCACGAATTTTCCTCCCGTGAAATAATCATTTTGCTTGAAGTACACTGTAATCCGTTTGCAATCGACATTTGGTTACAGAAGAAACAAAAAAATCCTCGGCTGCAGGAGCCGAGGATTCTAAGAGGTTCTCATTTTATGGTTATGATGGAAGAATTAGCACTTCTTTTCAAAAGTAGTGTTGACAGTTTCGCTAGACCCATTACGCGTAACGGTTGCGATAGTTTCTAACTTGTAGGTCGTGCCAGATTTAATGTTGGCTGTACCAGAAAATTTTCCTTTTTGTCCATAATAGGTGGAAGAACAGCGGGAAATTTCAGAATATGCTCCAAGCCAATTCTTTTCATAAAGAACAAGCGTACATTCGATTTTGGTTGTTCCTTCAAGACAACTAACCACACTTGCATAGCTGCCATCTCTGGCGGAAATGGCGGGGGTTATGGTTGCGACATTACGCCAACGTGCATCAGCAGCAAATGCGGCGGGGGCGAAAAGCATGAATGCTAGAATTGTAATGAAAATGGCACAAAGTTCTTTCTTCATTTCTTGCTCCTTTATTTTAGTGAACCTCTTATAGATGTATTCGTATGCGAGCACAAAAGGTTACAAGGGCAGAAAAAAGTTATTCAACTTTTATCCCTTCGGAAATTTTAATAATTTCTGTCAAATCGAGATTTCCTCGGACCTGAAAAGATAGTGCTCTGCTTTCCCAGAGCAGGGTGTTGGATTTGTCATTCATGATACCCCAAATGGCTTGAATACCGTTAAAACTTATGGAGTAATACGTTGAAAACTCATTATCTAGAAATGTCTCTTGCTTATTCTCGATGGGCAGAACTATTATATCAAACCAGCTATTAGATGAATCACTAAACTGACCATAATAAAGGTCACTGCCTTCGTCAGGTACTTCAACTTGAGAAAATCCTTCGGGAATATATGATGGCGTAATATGGAATGTGGTGACAGGAGATTCTTCATTTACATATATAATCGATACAAACTTATCGTGCCACTCAATAAGCGTTGTGATAACAGCCTCGCGCACAGCCTTGACGGGGAGCATGGTACATGAAAAAATGGAAATAGCAGCCGTAAGTGTGATGAAGAAACGTTTGATGTCCAAAAGTCGCTTCTTCCGCTCGGCCTTACGCTTTGTGTCACGAACAAGGGCTTCCATTTTTCGCTGGAATTTTTCTGAGGGCTGGAAGTCTTCGTTCATCTCTTCCAAACTCGGCATCCGCGCAAGTTCTCGATCCTGTGCCTCGGTTACGATCATTGCGATAAGAGCGTCTGGGGAAATACGGATTTTGTCATCATTCATTACCATTTTCCTCCAATCCAGTCAGAATGATTTTACGCGCTCTGTGCAGACGAACTTTTACATTTCCGGGAGAAATGTTGAGAAAATCGGCAATCTCGCTGACCTTGTAGCCCTGAACTTTTAGAAGAAGCGGTGTCTTGTATTTCTCGTCCATGGACTGAACAAGCAAAAGCATATTTTCATAGTCGATTTTATCGAGTACAATGGTTTCCACATTTACATCTGACTTTGAAAGATCGAGATCTTCGATTTCGGTATCAGATTTCTTTTGGCGGGTACACTTGCGAACCATATCAACAGCTTTGTGATGGGTCAGAACTCTTAGAAATTGCGATAGTTCCTTTTCATTGTTGGCGCGTATACTATCTATAATCCGTATTATATCCAAAAAGGTTTCATGGACAGCATCTTCTGCCAAATAAGAATCTTGCAGGACACCTTTGGCAGTATAGAACATGAGCCCACGATATTTTGTGTAGATATGTTCAAATTTACTTATCTGCTCTTCGGTATCCAGCAGAGAAATATATAGTGCAAGCATCAATATTCCTTCTATAAAATGGGTTTATTCACTAAACGGAGTTGACTGTTGGAGAAACCAAGAAATAAAGCTCATCAAAAACTGTTGCTGTTGCGGAGTACAACTGTTGAGTTGACTGGCAAGCTCCTGAGAAAAGAAACTGGTAGAAGTGCTGGGTGCAGTGGATGGCAGTAAAGAATAAATAGGGCATTCCAGTGCGGCAGATAGTCTATATAAAAATTCGAGAGATGGACAAACTTGCCCGCCCTCAATACGGCTGATATATTGTGCAGATGTTTCGACATTTGCGGCTAGGGACTCCTGAGTCAAGTGCTTTTCTTTACGCCGACGGCGGATGTTTTGGCCGATGGAAATATAAATATCTTGCATAATAATCACCTCAAAATAAGGGTATCAGTTTCGAACGCAATATTTGAGGGCTAAATAGTGCTATAAATAGACCCATGAGTGTTTATTATGGGCTTTTTTTATACAAAATAGGTCGTGAAAGAAACTTCATAGGGATAGAAATACAAGAAAAGAACTTGTAACCATTTCAAAACAGAAACCGTACATCTAGTAAAGAAAACAGGTCATGCGTTTATAGCAAACGCATGACCTGTTTTCTTTGGATATGAGCAGAGCAGAAAAATTTCAGAAAATTTTAGGATTGTGCGGGGGTTTTTAGCACAATCGGTAGTAGGCTGAATATAGAGCCAGCAGGAAGGAGGTGACTGAGTGATAGATACTCCGGCACGCCGCCGTGAAATCATTGAAATTTTATATTTCGCAGATGATTATGTCAAAATACGACCCTTGGCAGTGCGGTTTGGAGTATCTTACGCGACAATCCGAAATGATGTCGATGTATTATCACTGAGTTACCGCATATCGTCACAAACTGGGCCGAATGGTGGAATTAAGTTGGAAACTAAAAGAAAAAACCTTAGATTCCTTGACCCGGATGAAACGGCGGCGTTATTGAGAATTATGTATATAGTTCCAGAAGAAGAACGCGTTTACATACGGTCAATCCTTTGAGACTTGGCTCTGATCGATGATAAATAGTCATCGTCTTGTACCTTGACAACCGAATACCCAGCATAACAGGTACGTTACTTTCCCAGCAAGCCCCCGTGGGCGGTCCGGCAAACCAGAATTGCGGTGGGAAAGACCATAATGATACGCCAGCGGCCTCCAGCGTCAGAGGGGGTGACCGCGCTGCGGTTGGAATCAGTAAGATCGTGGCAGAGTCAGTGAACGGGTGTGCCAACGCTCTGCCTGTTATGTTCCCGGTGTCAGGGGTGCGGGCGGCAAATATGGCACATACCAACTAACTATTTTACTTTTGCCGTTTAGGGCAAATCGTGGGCAGCAGGAACCCAAGCACCTGCTGCCCATCATTTTGCTTTAAACGGGATGGAAAACAGAGGTGTAAAACCTATGCAAACCTATCCGACAGGCTATGCGGAATCCCACCGCATAGCCGAACAGATTTTCCGGGAGATTCTGCCCCGGCACGGTATGGCGGTGCGCGAGGAACAAATCGCGCTCTGCCATGAAGTTTTGGACACCCTATATAATAAAGAAATTTCCCTGTGTGAAGCAGGCGTAGGCATCGGCAAGACGCTGGCGTATCTTGTGGCTTGTATCCTTTGGCAGATGCACCGC